>JAAHTH010000119.1_pt1 | contig 72636 bp, 69 predicted proteins | sample 6116091 | NCBI WGS metagenome assembly JAAHTH01 (sample SAMN13939990, study PRJNA603662) | sponge metagenome | isolation source: marine sponge | host: Mycale hentscheli | place: New Zealand | collected 2006 | reverse complement strand
AAAAAGTTAATAATATATCTAAAAAATTAGATGAAATAAACATTATTGATAAAGAACCCAACTCAGAATATGAAGAAGAAATAATAAAAAATTGGGGAGGAGCAGATGAACCAGAGGAAGAGTTTGATGCTTTTGAGTTTTTTGGAGATGCTGGAGATGCGGCAGAGGCCGACATTAAATCAGACCCTGAAATGGGAGGTGAAGAAGAATGGGCGCCTTTTGGAACTATGGAAGACCCTAGAATGTTAAAGGACTTACAAGAAACTAGGATGATGATTAGAAGGATGATAGAGGAGTCTGGCTACCCACCTCAAGATGGAGGGGAAACTGCAGCTGGTGGTCCTGGTAGCGGATTGAACGATGCCAATGATAATGAAACTGTAGGAGAGTCTTATTTAGAAGAAGAAAAAGAAATAGAAGAGGAAAGGATAGCAAATCCAGATTCAAAATTAGATATTAATAATTTAGATAACTTTATTGGCAGTCATATTTATGGAGAAGATTTGGGAGGTTTAGGAAAAATGTATGTAGCATATTCTTATGGTGAACAATTTCCTTTATACCTTAACTACAAAGGAAAGTGGTATCACAATAGCGACTCTTACATTCTTGATGATGGAAAAGTAAATAAAGCTACTGAAAAACATAAAAAAGATATGAAGCCATCATCCAAAACTATAGGAACTTCTTTGTTAGGATTACAAAGTATGATTAGAACTTTTAAAAATAAAAACAATTTAGGAGATAATAACCATACAGACGTAGAGCCTGGTGAAAAGAATTAAGATTTAATCCACCAATCTTTACCTTCTCCACTTTTATTTTTCTTAACTTTATTTTCAGAATTATCTTCTAAACTTAAATATTTATCTATAATATTTGAGGCTGCACCATAATCAACTTTTGCCTTTCTAATATTGTCAGACAATTCTGTTATATCCAAATAATTACACAATGTTAAAAACATCTTTATATTATCATCGGTAAATTTTAAATCCGCCTTTTCTCTAAAATCAATATATGTTGGTAAAACATCCCCCTTTTCAACACTTCCAGACACATATAATATATCTAAAAGTGGTTTAAATATTTTTTTATCTTCTTCTAATTTCTTTTTCTTTTTTTCAACAAAAGTATCAAAACTTTCTTTTATAATGTTTTCTGCCACTTTTTTCTCAACAAGTTCTTTAGGTTCTTCAACAACTTCTTCAACAACTTCTTCAACAACTTCTTTAGGCTCTTCAACAACTTCTTCAACAACTTCTTTAGGCTCTTCAACAACTTCTTCAACAACTTCTTTAGGTTCTTCAACAACTTCTTCAGGTTCTTCAACAACTTCTTCAGGTTCTTCAAAAACTTGTTCAACAACTTGTTCAACAACTTCTTCAACAACTTCTTTAGGTTCTTCACCTTTCTCATCATCATCACCACTTTCATCATCACCTTTATTAATTTCATCGCTAGACTCTTCTTCAGGTTTTTCATATTTCACAAAGAAATGCAATGAGGTTAATGATATTATAGGCAATAAACCTCCTGTCAAAAATGCTAACCACCTTTTTAGTCCAATAATATCTGTTTGTTCAGTTCCAAAAAGCTCCCAAACAGGACCAGTTAATTCAACCCAAGATTTAAAAAGGTTTCCTGCTTCATCTATTTCTTTATAAGAATAAAATATATTTCCAAGCATTTGTATGAAAGTTACAATCCCAAACATAAACCATATTCCACCCTTTATTTTATTTGTCGCTGCTACTAACGCTGTAATTGCGCCAATTTCAATAGCTACAGATAAATATATAGCCCAATTATGAGGGTTTGCCATATCGTAAAAAGACACAACATGAGAAATGGATATTGCTGCCACCAATAATATTGGCACTAAAAACATTGCTCTATTTGGATTATTTTTAATCCATTTCCAAATATTTTTCATAACTACTTTTGTAACTCTTTAATGTTACTTTTTACTATTGGATGTAAATCCATTAATTGAGGCCCTCTATCTTTTGATGAAATCCAATTATCATATTCAATATGTATATTCATTTTTTCTATCCTCATTAATTCAGGGAAACTGTCTATTTTTTGTTCTTTTTGACGTATGACAACACTTAAACTATCAATTTGTTCTATTTGATTTTCACTTGTTCTATTTAATTTTTTAATTTCAGTTGATTTTTTACATGAACGAAAAAAGAATATAACAAATAATGCGGCTAAAATATATAGCTTATACTTTTTGATTAAACCTATAATTTTTATTTTCTTCATAATTTCTTTTTTTATAAATATTAAGAAAAACAAATATAACAAAAAAGTAATAAATTACCTAGAAAAGTGTTCTCTAAATGTTTTATATACACCTTTATTATCATTGTCTTTATTGTTTTTTAAACAATCCTCATATAATAATATATCTAATTTTTTTATTTTATCCATTAAGCCTTTAGGGATGTCAAAATTAACATATAAAATCATATCTCCAATTTCATTTGAATTATATAAAGGAAAACCTTTTCCCTTTAACCTCAACGCCTGTCCTTGATGGCAATTTTCTGGTATTTTTACTTTAGCTTTTCCATGAGGAGTTTTTATTTCTAAATCTTTTTTACCTTGATTTGCATCAGCAAAACTTATTTTTAAATCACAAATAACATTTGAGCCTTCAAATAAATAATTTTCTTCATTTTTTTCAAATATATTTACTAACAAATCTCCACTAATACCACCATAAGCGGGAACATTACCTTTATCTCTAATTGCAAACTCCATTCCTTGTCTGGCGCCTTTTGGGATATTTATATCAATTTCTTCTCTTTGATTTTTTAAAATTCCCAAACCAAAACATTTATCACAATTTTCTTTAATAATATTTCCAACCCCATTACAAGTGACGCAAGTGTGTGACTGTCTAATAAATCCTATTGGAGTTCTAGTTTGTTTAGTTACTGTACCAGAACCTGAACAGTTATGACATGTGTTTGTGTTTTTGCCATTCTTTGAGCCATTTCCATTACAAGAATTACATTTAACATCTCTATTTATTGCTATTTTTTTATTAACACCATTAACTATATTCTCTGGAGTTACTCCTATTCCTACCCTTAAAGCTTTACCTTTTCTAACATTTCTTTTTTGTTTTTGAGAACTAAATTGTTGACCAAAAACATCTCCAAATTGACTGAAAATATCATCCATACTCATTCCGCCACTAAAACCACCACCACCACCACCACCAGAAGCTCTATCCATTCCCTCATGGCCATATGTATCATATTTTTGTCTCTTATCTTTATTGCTTAAAACTTGATAAGCTTCAGATATTTCTTTAAAATTTTCTTCTGCAGACTTATTTCCAGGATTTTTGTCTGGGTGGTGTTTAATCGCTAACTTTCTATAAGATTTTTTAATCTCAGATTCTGTTGAAGACTTTGGAACTCCTAATATTTGATAATAATCTCTTTTTGACACAAAGCAAATATATAAAATATAAAAAAAAAATAAACAATTATAATATAAAAATAAAGCCCCACCATTAATTGGAGGGGCTTTTTAAGTTTAAATAATAATTGAAATAAATATATTAAAACGTATTACTTAAACATCCGTCTTGAACAGCGAATATTATTAGGTTATAACTTTATCAATAACACCATACTTTAAAGCCTCTTCAGCCGTCATCCAATGGTCTCTATCACAATCTTCATATATCTTTTTGTAATCTTGACCTGTATGTTGTGCTATAATTTCATATAATTCTTTTTTTAACAAAACAATTTGTTTTGCCGTAATTTCTATATCACTCGCTTGACCTTCTGCGCCACCTAAAGGTTGATGTTGCATAGACCTAGAATGCTTTAATGCATGTCTTTTGCCGGGAGCTCCAGCAGTTAACAAGACAAAGGCCATAGATGCACACAATCCCATGTTAAAAGTAGAAACTTTAGGACCAACAGCTTGCATTGTATCATAAATGCCTAATCCAGCGTACACAGAGCCTCCTGGGCTGTTCATGTACATTTTTACTTCTTTCTTTTTGTCTATAGACTCTAAATACAAAAGTTGTGCATTAATTACGTTGGCAACTTGGTCTCCAATAGGCATTCCCATGTAGATAATTCTATCCATCATTAATCTAGAAAAAACATCCATAGCAACAGCGTTCATTTGTCTTTCTTCTATAATGTTTGGAGTCATTGCAGTTGGCGTATTTTTTAATATTGATGTCGGATTATAAACGTTTCTCATTTGAATTTTTTCATAATCATGCAACAATAAACTAGATACCCCTTTATCTCTTGCAAACAACCTAAAGTCTTTACTAATATTTTTCATTTTTATATTATTTTAATTTTACTTTTTTTTCTTAACAATTATTTCATCATTTTTTTCATTATAGTCTACAAATATTGTATCACCTTCTTTAATATCTCCTTTTAAAACAGATTTTGAAGCAGGATTTTGTATATATTTTGTAATTGCTCTAATTACTGGTCTTGCTCCATACTCTTCATTATAACTTTCTTTTAAAAGGAATTTTTTCATTTTTTTAGATATAGACAACTTGTAATTACCTCTTTCATTCATTCTCTTTTCTAATTTTTTAATATGAATGTCTACAATTTCAGAAATATTATCTTCATTTAAAGTTTTGAATACTACTTTTTCATCTATTCTGTTTATAAACTCTGGTCTAAATGTGCTTTTAAGAGCCTTAGTTATAACATCACTAATATTCATGTCTTCATCGGTTTCTGTGCTGAAACCTACTGGTGATATATCCAATTCTTTTGCACCAATATTAGAAGTCATTATTATAATAGTGTTTTTAAAATTAACTTCTCTTCCTAAGCCGTCTGTTAACATTCCTTCGTCTAAAACTTGAAGCAAAACATTTGTAACATCTCTATGAGCTTTTTCTATCTCATCAAACAAAATTACACTATATGGCTTATTTTTAACGGCATCTGCTAATTGACCACCTTCATCATGACCTACATATCCTGGAGGTGAACCTATCATTCTAGATATTGAATGTGGCTCCATGTATTCAGACATATCAATTCTAATTAAAGACTCTTCGTTTCCAAATATATATTCAGCAAGCGCTTTAGTTAACTCTGTTTTCCCTACACCTGTTTTCCCTAAAAACAAAAATGAAGCAATAGGTCTGTTTGGGTTGTGAAAACCTGCCGCAGAACGTTGTACAGCTTCGCTAACTTTCTCTACAGCATCATCTTGGCCAATGACTCTAGCCTTTATTTCTAAGGGCATATTTACCAATCTTATACCTTCATCATCAGTTAATTTTTTAACAGGGATATTAGTCATTTTAGACACAACTCTAGCCATTTCTTCTAAAGTAACATCCACTTTGTTTTTTCCACTTTCTTTATCCCATTTTACTTTTTCTACTTTTAAGTCTTTTTCTATTTTTTTCAACTTATCTCTAGCATCTGCCGCCATTTCAAACTCTTGTTTTTTAATGTGTTGACTTTTTAATTCAGATTGTGTTTCAATTTCTTTTTCTAAACTTACTATTGATTTTGGAACATTTATGTTGTCTATGTGAACTCTCGAGCCCACTTCGTCCATAATATCTATAGCTTTATCTGGGAATTGTCTTGCCGTTATATATCTTTCTGCATAATTTATACAACAATCAATAGCTTCTTCTGAAAATGTAACATTGTGAAAATTTTCATAATGTTCTTTTATGCTCATTAATATATCTTTAGTTTCAGATAAAGTTGGTGGTTCTACCATAATTTTTTGAAACCTTCTTTCTAGAGCTCCATCTTTTTCTATTGTTTTTTTGTATTCATCTATTGTTGTTGCTCCTATACATTGAATAACCCCTCTAGAAAGAGCTGGCTTAATCATGTTGGAAACATCTAAGGCTCCAGCAGAATTTCCCGCTCCAACTATAGTATGTATTTCATCTATAAAAACAATAATATCTTGATTTTCTTCTAGCTCACCCAATATGGCTTTCATTCTTTCTTCAAATTGACCTCTATATTTAGTTCCTGCAACAATTGATGACATTTCTAATTCAACAATTCTTTTATCATGAAGAATTCTACTAACCTTTTTTTCTACTATTTTTTTTGCAATTCCTTCCGCTATAGCAGTTTTACCAACTCCTGGGTCTCCTATTAAAACTGGGTTGTTCTTTTTTCTCCTGCTTAAAATTTGAATAACCCTATCTATTTCATCTTCTCTTCCTATTACAGGGTCTAATTCTCCTTCTAGTGCCAATTTGGTTATATCTCTACCAAAAGAGTCTATAGCAGGCGTTTTTGATTCAGAACTATCTTGTCTTTTAATTCTTTTACTTCCACCAAAATGCATACCGTCTGAATGCTCGTATTCATCATCTCCCATTTCTAAATTCATAATTATTTTATTTATATTTTATGTTAATAATTTATTTTATGTAAAAATACTTAATAAATAACATTTAACAAAATATTATTTATTTTTTTTTAATCCAATCTAAAACTTTTTCTTTTTTTATTGGAAATTTTATATTTTTATCTAAACTTTTATTAAACCCCCTAAATCCAGATATTTTTATGTTTAATCCAAAAAAATTAGAGTAATTTAATATAATATTACCTTTTTTATCCATAACATCTACATTTATTTCTTTAGGGTTTTCTATATCGCCTTTTAAGACGTAAAACATTTTTATTTTATTGGAATCATCCCAATATTTTTTTATAGTAGTTTTTGATTCGCTAACTTTAGTAACATATACTCTTCCTAAATTGTCTTTAATATTTTTTGGATATTTTTTCACATTACAAATATAATAAAAAAAAACATATTTATAGATGAAATGATAAGTAAAAAAATAGGAGCAGGCATATTGGCTATAGATAAACATTCTGGTAAAATATTAATTGCAAGAAGAGGAATGGGTGGAGGATATCCAAACACTTGGGCTACATTCGGCGGAACATTTGACGATGAAGACATAACTCCAAAACAAACTGCAAAAAGAGAATTTTGGGAAGAAACCAATGTAGATGTTCCTTACAACATATCAACAAAGCCTTTTTATATAGACTCTAATCCCTTCATAGAGTTTTATACTTATTTGGCAATTTTTGATGGACAACCAAAAATTCAAATAAATGAAGAAAGCTTAGGTTACGCTTGGGTTGATTTAGAAAATATGCCGTTCAACCTTATTCCAGGATTAGAAAAAATGCTAAAAGAAAAAGGTAAAGAATTAAAAAGTATAATAAACAATATTTTAGAATCTAATCACTAAAAGCTTTTTTTAATATATGCTTTATTACTGATATAGTAAAGCCATTTCCTATCATTCTATACCTTTCAACTCTAGATATATTATCTACGTTAGTATATCCATCTGGCAAACATTGTAATCTTTCACATTCAAGAATTGTAAGTTTTCTAAAGCCTTTTACATTAAACTCTAGTGACTTTTTGCCTCTTGAATCTAACTGTAAACTTTTCGATGTACCTGAAGATTTATACATCTTTTCTTTTCCTTCTAAAAATTTTCTCATAAAAACTTCTTCACCTTCTTTTAATGAATTTTTAGAAACTTTTTTATTTTCAAAAACTATTTGTCTTTTACTTTTTTTGACATACATTTCAAAATTTGAACCCTTAAAATAGTTTGCATCTATACAATATGACTTTTCCTTATTTGTATATCCATTTTCTAAAATATCTTTTAATTTTTTATTATTATCTTCAGGATGTTTTACATCTATATTAGTCCAATAAAGTCTATTTCTTTTTTGAGGAGATAGCTTTTCTGAATTTATGTTAATAGGCATTACACCAATAGCGTTCGAAATTTGCTGTCTATTATCTGCGCTCATACTAGCCACATTTTCTAAAACAAAATATTTTGGCTTTAACTTTTCTTTAGCTTTAACATAGTTCCAAAATAAACCACTCCTTTCTCCTTGTAAACCTTTTCTATTAGCCTTTGCTATGCTCAAATCTTGACAAGGTGAACCTCCAATTAGCAAATCCACCTTTCCATCACACATTTCTAATATTTTATCAAAATTTAAACTCTTAACATCTCCCACTTGAATTATCTCTGGGTGGTGATTTTTAGAAACTCTTATTGCATTAGGCTCAATTTCAGAAGATATGTACCTATTAACCTTAACTCCCATCTCTTTTAACGCAACCATGGCGCAAGAAGAGCCATCAAACAAACTTACTACATTAATTCCTTTTTTGTTATTCTTTTTAAACTTTAAAAAAGATAATATTATTTTGAAAATTCTATTCATTTTTTGTTTTTTTAATTTTTAAACTAACTCTTCTACTATTCCTATAAACTCACTAATTACTAATACTGATGCAGCAATAACCAAATCAAAAGGGATTAAAATATATCCCACTATTCTTATTCCACTTTTAATGAAAGAAATAATTTTATGCCATTTTTGATTGGGCATTTTATCTATATCTTTTAAATATTCAGGCCTGATAACTGGTCTAGATTTTTTCTTATTTTTCATAATTTTAATCAATATTGTAAAAGCTATTTTTTTCTATTAAATATAAACATTCATTAGGTATTAAATACCTTAAAAGTTCTAGATTTTTACCATCTTTTATTATTTCTCTTATTTTTGTGGATGATATATCTATTTTAGATACCCCTTCTATTTTTTTTGCTCCAAAATTATTAATTTTATTAAATGATTTTATATATTCAGAACTATCACTTAATCTTTCATAATAAAAAATTTCATGATTTTTTATTATTGATTTACAATTTTTCCAAGAACTTATATTTATAACATTGTCAGAACCCATTATGATTGAAAATTCATATTTAGAATATTTTTTTCTAAGCTCAGACAAAGTATTACAAGTGTAAGAAGGTTTTGGCAAAATATCTTCTATAGTACAAACTTTTAAAAATGGATTATTTATTATAGATTTTTTTATAAGCTCTACTCTATATTCAAAATCTATAACTTCATTATCTTCTATTTTATCTGGACTTTCTGACGCCACAACAAACCAAACTTCATCAAAGTTGCAATTATATATTGCAGTATTGGCTATCATCATATGACCATTATGTATTGGGTTAAAAGTTCCCATAAAAAGACCTATTTTAAGTTTTCTATTATTCTTTTCAATATTTGAAGAGCTTTTTAGTTTTAATATTTCATTTTCTATTTGGTTTAAAACATTTTCTTTCTTATAATTAAGCTCTTTAATTGAAGATGAAATTTTTTTAGATATAACGTTGCTACTTAAAAATTTATAATTAATATTATCAAATTTTTTAACATAATATTTATCACTTTCATATAAAGAATCATGTCTTTTTATTGCGCTCAATATTGTAGCATGGTCTCTTCCTCCAAGTTGTAAGCCTATTTTTTCTAAGCTTAATTTAGAATTCTTCTTACATATAGCAGCAACTATTCTTCTAGCGTCTACTATTTCAGACTTTCTACTTTTAGAAATGACTTCATCTCTAGTCATTCCAAGCTCATTTTCTATAATAGAAAATAGTAAATTTATTTCTTCCTTAAACATTATATAATATATTCTGGTGCGTGATACATAATCCAATTTTGTATAGCCATAATTGTTTTTCCATCTCTAAAATATCCTTCTGAAAACTTATCATACAATATTTTACGTGGAATCTCTATAATTTCTATTTCTTCACTTTCAATACCGCCACCCTCTTCAATTTTATTAGACACTTCTGCATAAAATAGATATATTTTCTCAGTAGACATTCCTGGGGTTGGATAAAATTCACAATTCCCCCTAGAAGAATTAATTTTGTCAACTTTATATCCTATCTCTTCTAATATTTCTCTCTTTAATGTATCTTGTGGAGTTTCTCCTTCTAAATCCATTTTTCCTGCTGGTATTTCAATTGTATAATCTTCTAAACCAACTCTAAATTGTTTTACAAAAATAAAATTCTCTGTATCAGTATTATAAACTAAAGCCGCAACAGCATCATCTGAAAACAGCTGCTCTCTATTAATAGTTTCTTTATTAGAATTTTCTATTTGTAGGCTATTCATTCTAAAATAACCACTATAAACTATGTCTTTATTAATTATTTTCATTGTAAATTTCTTTTTATAATATCTCCATTACCATTTACCAAATCAATGCCGCCAACAATATTATATTGTCTATAGTTTTTAATTATACTTTCTATATCATCTAAATTAATCATTTTAGCACCTTCCATCAACCAACCATCTACACAAGAGTCTATATTTGGAAGTCCTTTTATTGCTTCTTTTACTACATAGACTTCTTTGCCTCTTTTTAGCAAACCTTCTACAGCAAAATTAACACAAACATTTTCAGCAACTCCATATACAATAAAAATATGTTCTTGAAACTTATCAAATAAAGATTCAGAATAAGGATTTCCTGAAAATACATCAAATTTATCTTTTCTAATTATTATATTTCTATGTTGTATTGCATCTTCAACCAAAAATGAATCAGAATTATAATCTATCACAAAAGGATGAATTGGATTAGTTTCTTTTATAAATTTTGCTCCTTCTGTATATTTCATGCAATGTTCTGGGAAAGTTGTTGTATAATTTGGTTTTTTAGATAGCTCAGAAGAGTTTTCATCATGCCAATCACAAGTATTTATAACTGTCAAATTATATAACGAAGCAATGTCTGTTAACTTTTTTAACTCTGGCTTTATAGACTCCGCATGAGGAACTGGTAGCTTTCCTTTTGAGTTTATAAAATCTATTTGAGTATCTATATTTACAAAAACTATATTATTCATAACATTTATTATTAACTTATTTGTTTAACTCATTGAATCTTGCAATGAAAGCGTCTTTAGTCTCTTCCATTGTGTAGTTTAATATCTCTAAAAACTTTTTATCTTTAATACCTTCCTTATATGATTTAGTTCTTTTATCTCCATTCATAAGAAGTGCCCATTCTATATTAAAAGCCTTAATGTCTGCGTCTTTTACTTCTAATGGTCTAGGCCACGTTAAGCCAAATTTTATAGCTATTGCTCTTTCAATTTTATCTTCCATAGCTTTAAAGTTAGGCAATCTACTTTTTATAGGCGTGGGAACATCAACACAATAAGCTTCTGTTAAATCATGCAACAAGCCCCATAAAGGATACGGACATATATAAGAAATATATAGAGAGTGTTGTGCTACTGAATAATGCTTCATCTTTCCTTCCCATCTTGTGTGACCAGAAAATCTGCACTGCAAACTTAACGCTTGAGCACCATCATTAATATCTATATCTAATGAGTTTGGCTTAAATGGATAAAACTTTATTCCACTTGCAGTTTGTATGTGCTTTGTTTTGCCTACAATATGTTTTTCTCTTAACTTTTCCATCTATCTATATTTATTAGTGTTGAATACAGGAATCGACATCATTTTATGCTTATTTTGAGAATGAAGTGCATTAAATATTTGAAGAACATCTCTTTCTCTTTGTGTTAATGATGAATCGTCAATATCATCATACCAAACTCCAACACCTTGCTCAATATGAGTACTGTCTATAACCCAATTCATTGCCCACTCTAATTCGTCATAGCTAGCTCCAATTTGCTCTTCATCAGTTCTTCCATCATTATGAAGACCATCTGTAGGGGCTGCATTTAAAATTTCTTCACCAACACCTAATTCAGCACCTAAAGCATATACTTCAGACTTCATAAGGTCAGCTATGGGACTTAAGTCAACGCCTCCATCACCATATTTTGTATAAAATCCTATACCAAAATCTTCAACCTTATTGCCAGTACCAGCAACCAAATATTTATGAGTACCAGCATATTGATATAATGTTGTCATTCTAAGTCTTGAGCGAGTATTTGACATAGAAAATTCAAAATCCTTCTCTTTTACTGGGATTTGTTGTAATGAAAAAGTTTTATGTAGAACCTCATACGCCTCTGTTAAATCGATACAAATTGAACTAACATTATCATATTTACTCTTCAACCAATTTATATGCCTTGTTGCCCTTACTATCTCTTCTCTTTTTTGATGTATTGGCATTTCCAAAATTAACACCTCTAACCCAGTCAATGCACAAAGCGTAGAAACGACCGCAGAATCAATCCCGCCAGAAACTCCTATCACAAAACCTTTTGAACCAGCCTCTTCAGCATAATCTTTTAACCATTTAGAAGAATCTTTTGAAACGGTATTATAATTTAATGTTGTCATAACTTCCATAATTCTAATTAAATTTTATAATTTTAACATACTTTTCAACAAAGTTAATATATATTGTTGAATAAAACAAACTATTAAACACTTTCAATCGATTCATTTTTATGTAACTTAAAAGGATAATATGAATATGAAATCATCTTTTTTACTAAATTTATAGTCTCTTTATCGCCAGTATGCTTTCCTGGTATGTCACTTAATTTTATTGCATGTTTATCATCTATAGACACTAGCTTAATGACCATATTAAGAGGTTTTAAGCCCACATCATTAGTTAAGTGAGTTCCAATTCCAAATGAACATTTAATTTTATCTCTGCAATGCTTGTGTATTTCTATTGCTTTTTCCATATTCAAACCATCAGAAAATACAATTGTTTTAGATTTTGAATCTATACCTAAAGAGTTGTAGTGATTAATTATTCTATTTGCAAACTCAATAGGGTCTCCAGAATCATGTCTTACTCCATCAAATAGTTTAGCATATTTGACACTAAAATCATTAAGAAAAGCATCTAAACCAAATGTGTCAGTTAAGGCTATTCCTAAATTCCCTTGATAAACACTAATCCAATCATCCATCATATGCTTGTTTGCATGATGATAGCCTTTTAGTGCAGCTATTCCACTAACAAATTCATGTGCATGAGTTCCTATAGGCTTTAAGTTATGTTTAAATGCAAAATAAACATTAGAAGTTCCAACTAAAAAGTTTTTACTATTAAAGCATCCTATTAAATCTGAAACTACTAAATTATGATTTTCAAAAGATTCTCTACGTCTAGTTCCAAAGTCAGCAATTTTTAAATTATTAAAATGTGCTAATTTACCTTTTTCTATATTTCTTTGTTGTAAGACTTTTCTATCTTCTTTTTCAAGACTCTTACCAGTCATTCTAAAGTACAATTCAGAAATAATAGCCATTATAGGCACTTCCCAAAGAATAGTTCTATACCAATATCCTTGTATTGTTATTTTTAAATTTCCTTTGTCTTGTGTAACTCCTACTTCTGAAGAGTTATATCTATAGCCTTTAAGAAAATCTATATATGTTGGGTCCAAAAAATCTCCACATTTTTCTGTTAAAAAATCTGCCTCTTCTTCTTTTAAATTAAGAGTTTCCATCCATCTAATTTCTTCTCTTAACCTTAAATCAAAGCCTTCTGGGAATTTTGTGTTTCCTCTATTTATAAACTCATACTTTACTTTACTTCTTGGATACAACTTTATAACTGCATTTTGCATTGAAAATTTATACAAATCGCTATCTATAATTGAACTAAACTTATTAACTATACTAACATTCATAAACTTTTATTTTATAGTTTTCAACATACTTTTCAACAAAGTTAATATATATTGTTGAATAAAAAAAATTTTATAATATTTATTTATAATGGATTTGAAATAATCTAGACGCGAATATTAAGTGGAAATTAAATATTATAATTTCCACTTTTTTTATATAATATTTATGATAAAAAATAAAAATTATGAAAAAAATTATCTTATTTCTTACAACAATACTTATTATAGCTTCTTGTTCATCTAGTGACAAACCAAAGTCTACTGCATCACTTCAGTCGACAGTAAAAGTTTCTGATGATGTATTTTTCAAAAAATTAAATGATACAATAACAATATCTATAGGGCCTTATAGGGAATGTGCTACAAGCATCAATATAACACCAGATACGCTAAATCACAAGACTGATAATTGTGTTATTTCTTGTAGAACAAAGGCAGGTGGTAGCTGCATGCTTAAGGGCAGTAAATTTAGTGTTGAATTTCATAATGTTTCTGGGGTTCATGTTGGGACAGTTCAATGGCATGAAGCACTTGCTGGGAATTGGAAACTTCATGAATCAATAGGATATAATGGGTACGTAGTTACTTGCGAGGTTTTTGATGATAAGCTTAGAAATAATAGATTTGAAATAACAATAGACCCAGATTATACAATAATAAATAAAATAAATTAATATTATAGTTTTGTAATTGTTAAATTGTTAAGAAGCCCGAACAGCCCTAACATAGTACGTGTTGACCTTAAAGCTGCTGAACTGGATACCACTGGAGAAACCCTGCATCCACGCAATGTTGAGACCATTCTCCGAAGAACTCCAATAGTTGCCAGTAACAAAACCGCCAATTTCTTCCTTGTTTTTATAAAGCATATACAGCTCATCTTTTGTTGGCAACCTCCATCCTGTTCCTAGTTTCTTGCAAGAAATTTTTGCTTTATCCCAAGACATTATTCCTAAATTATCAGAAACTTCTATTCCGTTTACTGACTTTTTGCCTTCTAGTAATATGTGTTTTGTAATTGTTTCCATACTAAACGTTAGAATTGCAATAACATATAGTACAACTTTCTTTTAGGTCTAGATATGGCAACATAATGAACATTTTTTTCTTCTTGATAATTTTCCATCTCTGGTGTGAAGGTATAAAATTCTTTTTTATTCTCAGGTATTTTTACTTCATTTTTTTCTATTATATCTTCTGATATTGAATTAACCACAATGCAAGCATTATATTCTTTACCTTTTGATTTATGAATTGTGGTAACGAAACTTTTGTTATTTTGATTATTCTCTATAAACTTAATTAAATCATCTTTTGTTCCAACAAAATCTTCCAAAACGTATTCAATTCTTTTTTTAATTAAACGATTTGCTTTTCCACTTTTAATGTCTTCTATATCTTTTGGTTTAAGATAATTAAAATATCTCATTGGAACTCTTTTCTTAAGCATATTAAACTCTATAAGCTTTACTATAAAATTTGTTCTTGCTAATACTACTACTTCTTCATCGTTTTTTATCAACTCCACTAATTTATCAAAATTAATAAAGTTATCTTGTATTTCACCATCAAAACTATTAAAAGGAGTAGCTTTTAAATTTGAAAATTTATTAGAATTTTCTACTATTTCAGGAGCACTTCTAAAATTTATAGACAAAGACATTCTTTCTACTTTTCTTCTTTTTTCCAATCTGTCTTCAATATGATTACAATTGCTTCCACTATATCCGTAAATTGATTGATTTATGTCTCCCACAAGATAATAATAATTAGCATTTAATCTCATAAGTATATCCATTTGTATGGCGCTGGTATCTTGATATTCATCTAGAAATAAGTAATCATATTTATCTTTAAACATTTTAAGCCACTTATTTTCTTTTAAAAGATTTCTCACATCTACCAATATGTCTGAAAAATCTCTTTTCCTTTCTTCTTTTAAAAACTTTGAATATGGTATAAAATAATCCGGGATTCTCACCTTGATTCCGTCAGCTGTTTGTAATTTGTAGGATGATATATTTGAATCAAAGAAATCAGCATCATCATATAGATTTGAAATCTTTTTATCAAATTCAAACCTTTCTTTTTCTGGAGTTGTTGTTTTTGGTTCGTTCTTTTTCTTATACCAATCTATAAACTCATAAAAATTTGTAACTTTTTTAAATTTTCCCATTCTATGTAGCATCCAAAAACAAAAAGAATGTATTGTAGTTATTCTTATATCTTTATTATTTACTCTTTCTTTCAATTCGTCTACTGCAGCGTTTGTAAAGCTAAAAAAGATTATTTTCTTTGGGTCAACCCCTCTACTTAAAAGAATTCTTAATCTTTGAACACAACAATAACTCTTGCCGCTTCCAGCAGTGGAAGACATAACTATAGATTTCTTACCATCATATGTAACAAACTTCTTTTGTTCATCTGTCAATGTTGATAGCATTTCATCAAATTCTTTTTGTTGAAAGGCATCTAGTTGTATTGAGCTATTTTTCTTCATTTATAAAACTTTTTAAACTTAATAACTTTGTCTTTATTTACATCTTCAATTAAAACATATCTTAAAAAAGAGTTGAAATTAAAACTGTCTGCTTGCCAACAAAGTATTTCAGCTTGAAAATCAATTCTACTTCTATAATATGGTCTAACATGATTATTCATCAAATCATTATCTGATAAAACACTATTCCACTCTAACATATTATCATACATAACTTCACACTCTTCTGTAGAAATTACATTATTTTTATTTCTTTTACAAAAAACTCTCCTTAAAAAAGCAAAACAAGCAGAATCTACATCATCTATACCAGAATTCTTATCTAATAAAAGGCTTGCCATATTATCATAAGAAAAAGCAAGACTTGCTTTAATTTTAATGTCAACATTTTCTAAAAGTCCACTTTTTTCCCAAAGAGAAACTTTTGCAACAATCTGTTCTCTGGTGGTCTTAATTAATAAATGCTTATTGCTAAAAAGTCCCATTATAACAATTTTCAAAATCTAACATCAATAAGACATCCAACTTTTTTTAATTTATTAAATGATAATACAAAGTCTTTAGGAGTATTGTTCATGTCTTTTTTTTTCTAAAATTAAATTTCTTTTTTTAAATATTTTTTCTGCAGAATCGCAATAAACTTTATATCTTCCTCCTAAATTGCCATAAAAAATTAGTCCTGATTCTATTTTAAGAGTATGGTGTGAGAAGGTATTATTGTTTGCGCCTGAAAAATCACTTAAACAACATATCAAATCTAAAACTTTGGAAGAAACAATTATAGTATCTGCACCACATGATTCACTATGTAGGTAGACTTGTGCAGATGAGCGGTTTATTATAGTAACAATACCTCTATTCCATTCTTGTTCTGTTATAAAAAATCCACCATTTACCCTCCCTTTTGGGTTGAGTGTATCATATTTATAGCCATCCCAAGAGATGTTTTCTAAAACTTTACAAAAACTATTGTTGTAACTTGGATTCATGGATTTCTGCTCTACTTTTTTCCATTATATTTTCTAGAACTTTTTTGGTATCAGTTGCAAAGTCCCCCTTCATAAACCAATTATAATATCCTGGGTTACTTTGTATAACATCTACAACTGATTTATTTTGATATTTTCCAAAATTAAAAACAGGAATATCATTTTCATCTAAAACAATTCTGCCAGCATAATCTAGTTGACCTGAAAAGTTTGTGAAATCATGTAAATCTTGCATATCGTTTTTTATAGGACTTTCTTCTACGACTCCATTTCCATCTTCATAATTTATTCCTTCATAATGTTTTATTTGACACTCTAAAATTTCTGCTGTCGCTCTAACGTCATTTAAAGCATCATGTGCACCTTCTAAAGTTTTTCCACAATAAAACTTATATGCTGCCGATAAATTTCTTGGTTCCATTTTTTGAAATATCTTCCAAGCATCAATAGACTTTCTATTTGTCATGTCAAAATCAATATGTGCTCTACTAAACTCTTCCATTAACATTGGTACATCGAATCTATTGCTATTAAATCCGCATAAATCAGCATCTCCTATCAATTGCTTCAATCCTTTTGCTAACTGTAAAAACGTTGGCTCATTTTTTACATCTTCATTTGTTATTCCATGAATATCAGAAGCTTCTTTTGAGATTGGAACAGTTGGATTTATTAATCTACATTTTTCAACAGAATCTTTTCCGTCAGCAAAAACTTTAATCATTCCTATTTGAACTATTCTATCTTTAGATACGCTTAGTCCAGTTGTTTCTAAATCAAAAAATACAATGTCTTTTTTTAAATTTAATTCCATAATTTTTATTTTTTATTTTCTTTAAATTTTATTAAAAATTTTTCATCTACCCAAAAAACTCTTTTTATGTTATGCTCTTCAATTGTGGAAACTTTTATCATGCCTTCAAAGTCTCTTTCAAGCTCTAAAACTTTAGAGTTTTCTTCTACATAATTATTATCTTTAAAATATATTTCTTTTATTAATTTATAATACATTTTAACTTATTTTAAATGCTGTTGCAATATTTTACTTCTACTTCTATGCTTTAAAACTCTTATTGCAGAATCTTTTATTTGCCTAACCCTCTCTCTTGTTAGCTCATAATAATCTCCAATTTCTTCTAAAGTCATTTTTGGATATCCCAACAATCCATAATACATACATAAAATATCTTTCTGTCTTACTTTTAAAGTTGAAATCACAGATTTTATATCAGTATGCAAAGAATCTTCTTCCATTATCTTTTCTATATTACTTTCTTCATCTAAATGAATTATATCACCTAAAGTGTTAGAGCCATTTTCTTCATCATTTAAGATTGGCGAATCAAGAGATGAATGTTTTTTACTTACTCTAAGGAGTGCAGAAATTTTCCGAACATCTTCTTGCACAATTTCTGACACCTCCTCTACAGTGGGAGGTCTTTGGTTTTTTTGTTCAAATTCTTGAAATAGTTTGTTTATTTTATATAAAGAACTAATTTGATTTGATGGCAACCTTATCATTCTTGAGTTGTTTGCCAAAGATTCCATTATAGATTGCCTAATCCACCAAACTGCATAAGATATAAACTTAAAACCTCTAGTTGAATCAAATCTTTCGGCTGCTTTAATTAAGCCCAAATTTCCTTCGCTAACTAAATCTTCAAATAAAATACCTTGATTTTGATATTGTTTAGCTACTGTTATTACAAATTTTGTATTAGATATTATTAGTTTTTCTTTAGCTTTTTTATCTCCTTTTTTAATTTTTTTAGATAGTTCAATCTCTTCTTTTTCTGATAAAAGTTCTATTTTTGAAATTTCAGATAAATAATGCTTTATAGAGTTACTGTCTCTGTTGGTAATTTTGTTTGTTATTTTTAACTGTTTCATTCATTTGGATATTAAATTTTAGGAATTATTACAAATATAATATTTTTTTACAACAAAAAAGAATTGTTAATAATTAATTTACTAACAATTCTTAAATTTTTATTTTAATATGTTTTATAAATATTTTTTTAATAAATTTCTAGAGTTTGTATTTCTTAATAATTTCTTTTCTGCTCCCTTACTTATTTGTCTTATACGTTCTGGTGAATATTCTAAAAAGTCAGCTATTTCTTCTTTTGACTTCGAAGAGCAACCTATTCCATATAGAGTTTTTATTATATAGACTTCTCTTTTTGTCAATATACTTAATGCTCTATCCATATCACAAGATAAAGACTCATCAATTAAAGAGCTTTCAGTAATTTTAAGAGAATTATCTGGTATTATATCAACCAACAAAGAAGAGTCATTATCAGATGAAACTTTTTTATCTAACGAATCAGTTTTTACTAAAATCTCTTGTAAAGACCTAACTTCTTTAATGCTTATATCCATATATTCTGACAATTCTATAACCGTTGGATGTCTCTCTAGTTCTTGACTTAGTTGAGATACTGCATTATAATACTTTCCTGCAAACAAATTTTTATTAGAAGGTATTTTAATAATTCTCTTCTTTTCTGCTATTGCTTGTAATACGTTTTGTCTAATCCACCAAACTGCGTAAGATATAAACTTAAAACCTCTAGTTGAATCAAATCTTTCTGCTGCTTTAATTAAACCTATGTTTGCTTCATTGATTAAATCAGACAATTCTAAGCCCATATTTTGATACTTCTTTGCAACACTAATTGCAAATTTTAAATTCGCAACTACCAAAGCATCTAAAGCATCTTTATCTCCTTCTTGTATTCTTTTAGACAAAACAACTTCTTCTTCTTGAGTTATTTCTTTTTGTTTGTTAACATCATTAAAATATTTTTCTATTGATATTTCACTTCTGTCAGTTAATGTTTTTTGAATTTTAAATTGCTTCATATTGATTATAATTTTATTGTTACAAAATCATAAACGTAAAAAAAAATAAATAATTACAAAAAAAAACAATTATTTTTAATTATTATAGAAAATTAAATCTAGAATGAATTGTTGATTTTACTTTTTTCCTTTTAAATAAGATATTCTATCTCTTATCTTAACGCAAAGCTCAAAATTATCTTCACCTATTGCATTATCCATAACTTCACTTAGAAATGGTATATCATATATGTCTTCTATTTTGTTTTCAATAACAAATTCTAAATTAAATCCTCCAAAGAAATCTGTATCATAATTTTCTGATATGCTATATTCTGGGAAATTGTTCTGATTAGGGACATCTTTAAAAACAATACTACTAACTATGCTTTCTATTATTTTATCTCTCTCTTCAATTGTTACATCTAAAATATCAGACAAATAAGGATTTTCTCTAATATTGTTTTCTAGATTACTATCCTCATATTCGTTACACATTTTTTTAAAATCTTTTGGAAGATTATCAATATCAATCTTGCAAGAAACATTAGTTATAGAATTATAGATAGAAACTTTATCTTTGCATTTATTTGTGGTTGCAACCAAATAACAACCAGACAAATCATAAAAAAGTCCTAATTTTTTAAAATAACTTGGTTGTAAATTTTTTTTATTAAGAAGTTTAATAAACTTTTTGTTTGTATCTTCATCTGAAAATAAAACATGACTACTATTATTACTTTTATTAAAATTAAAATCTTCTGAAACATCTTTGCAATCAATAACTAGATAATAATTTAATTTAGAAATATCTTCCAACTTTGATATGGGTCCCTCAGGTTTTTTTTCAATAGATTTTTCTATTTTTTTCTTTAACAACAAAAATCTTTCTAGTTTTTGTGCTTTTTCAAAAGATATTTTTTTTGATATTCTCATTATTAAAGATTTCTTTATTATAAATATGTTTTTTTTTCTATTATAATTAACTTTTCCAATCTAGATTACAAAAAAAGTTTTTTAACCTTTCAAAATTATCTTCATCTATATTTACAGATTTTTCTATCATTTCTTTTTTTTCTAAATCTATTCCTGCAAAACTTAAAGATAACCGTCTTGTTTCTTTTCCTTTTTCTCTAGATATAACCAAATCAACTTCCAAAATACTAATGGGCTGTCCTGCATCATCTTTTTCAGAAATTATCTCAATATAAGTTGGTGTAGCATTTGATGTATTCAACCTGGGGTCTTCGATTTTATTTAAAGTTGTAGGTTCTATATTTTCCTCCATCACTCCATCTTCTTTGGTTTGTTTGTAATCTAGAGTTGAAGTTTGTTCTAGAGCTGAAACTCTTTGATTATTATCTTCTTCCATAATTTAAATTTTAATTTATTTGGAATATAATATTATTATTACAAAAGTCAATAAAAATAATAATTAAATTGTCATTTTTGTTATATTTATTATTATAAATTATTTTAATTGAAAATTTTAAAAATAACAAAAAACAAACATTACTCTAAACCACTTAGAATAAAAATACATTTACTAAAAAAAAATGTAAAACTTAAAGTGTGTTTTGATGAAAGTGCAAAATATAACTTAAAAAGCAATGACCAATATGATATAAATAAATTATTTGGAATATCATATGGCTTTCACCATAGAAACTCGGCTAGATTTGGCTGGAGGTGGGATTTGGACAAAGAAAAGATAGAAATATTAGCATATGTATATAGAAATGGAAAAAGAATCAAAGAGTGGGAAAGTGATATTCACATAGCTTATATAGATTGTTTTGTGTTTTATGAAATGGAAATACAAAAAAATAAAAAAGAATACATTTTTTCACTAAAAAAAGAATTTAGTGAAAAAAGTTACAAAAAATCAATAAAGCATAACTCTAAATGTTTTTTCGGATATCAACTATTCCCTTATTTTGGAGGAAATAGAAAAGCTCCTCATGACATATTTTTAACCACAAAATAAAAAAGGAGCCCATTAAGCTCCTTTTTTAATGAATCAAACAAAAACTCTACTTAACTTTTATTGTTCTTTTTTTCTTTATTTCAGACTCTTTCTTTGGTATATTAATAAATAATATTCCATTTAAACACTCAGATGTTATGCTGTCTAAATCTGAAGATTTTGGCAATAAGAAGCTTCTAGAAAAAGAATCGACTTTAAATTCTTTAAGTCTAAAGTTTGAATCTTCATTTAAAACTTCTTCCTTCTTATTGAACTCCACTTTTAAACTAAAGTCGTCAACTGATAAATCAATACATTCCTTTTGAACTCCAGGAACTTTTATTTCTAAAGAAAATGAATTTTCATTTTCTAAAAAGTTTGATTTTACATTTTTAAAAACAAAATCTTTATTAAATTTTTTGCTTTTAAAAATAGGCTCAAAATCATTCATAAAAAAATTATCTAATTGACTAAACGTATCTCCCAACAGTTCAAAATCAGGCATTTTTGTTGGAAATTTTCTTTCTTTAATTGTTAACATTTTATTTATTTTAATAAGTTATAGTTAACAATAGTCAAAATCTATACCAACAAAAAAATGCCCTATTATTATGACAATAGGGCATTTTTTTAAAAATTTTTATAAATTATAATGACAAAAAGTCTTATAATCTAGAATTTTCAAACTTTAGAAGGTTAAGTTTCCAATTGTTAAACCTTTTTATAAAGCCAGATAATGTAGAGTGTAAAAGTTTTAAATCATCATTTTTTTTTGGCATTCTTGGAATTGTAGGCTTAAAATCTACTCTTTTAGCTTTTGACATAAATTCTTGCCTTTCTAATTTTAAATCATTATAATAATCTAATATTTTTTTTGAATTACTCATTTTTGTTTGTTTTTATTTTGATTTCTATATTTTCTACATGATTCTGGGAAAATTCTTATAGAATTTTCTTCTGAATTATATCTACAATCTAAAACTTCTACAACATACTTTTCGCTATCTGAGGATTCAATCAAAAACCTACAACTATCATTAAATCCATTTATTAATTTCGATGTTGCTTCACAAAAATCTTCTACTTTATCATAAAATAAATCTATTGGATTAGAATTTTTATGATTTGAACTTGTTTTAATTTCCTTTAAAGAATTACCTAAAAAATCCATATTTTATTTTTTGTTTTAATTATTGTTTAAATTATTTATACAAATATAGGAAATAATTTATAAAAAAAGAAACTATTCAATAATTTTATAAAAAAATCTAGGTTTCAATATATTTGAGCTCTCATATTTTAAGTCATATTCATACCCAGAACTAATAACATCATAATCAAAATGTTTAATTATTTTTCCTGTTGGGTCAATAAGATATATTTTGCAAATATTAACTTTTAAATAATCTTCCACCCACTCATGTATAGATAGCATAATATCTATATGTATATTTGTTCCATTTTTATCTGAAACAAACTTAAATGAATCAATTCTTGAGTTTGGTATTTTTTTACTTAAAGAACTAGTGTCTATTTCTAAATCAATAATGAATCTATTTTTCTTATAAGGCTCAAAGGGTTCAAATATTTCTAAATCTCTATTTATAAACATTTGATTAGTAAACCTGCCATGATTACCTATGTAGAATCCTGATTTTTCAGGTTTTATTATTTTATTTTCTAAAATTAATCTTCTTCTTCTCATATTTGAAAAGTTTAAATTATGTATGAAAATATTTTAGTATCTACTTTTGTACTTCAATATTTTTTGCATTTTTACTGGTGTTAGTATTAATCCAGTCTTAAGAGTTATTGAAAACTCTTTTGATATAGCTCTTTCAATAGTTTCAAAACTCATTCTAGTATTTCCAACTACAAAACCTCTATCTGTAAATTTTACAGTAAAAGGAGAAGTTGTATTCTTATCAAATCTAACTATTAAATCTTTCTTTTTAGGTTGAACTTGCTGTTCAATATCTTCACTTATCTTAATCTGAACATTAGAATTAGTATTAATACTAGCATCATCATTAACACTTTTTGCCTCTGATTTTTTAGATTCAGCATCTCTTGTTTTTGCAGCACTTATTTGTTCAGCTCTTTCTTTCTTAAGTTCATTTTGCCTATTTTTAGCATCATTCAATTTTGTTCTCAAATCTTTTGCTCTTTTATCGTCTGATTTTATCATATTTTGCCATTTGGCTTTAGCTATATTGTCAACTTCTTTAGATAGCATGGTATTATGATAAGTTTTACCAACATTGTTTTTTTCTATACTTTTATTTGTACTGTCTAAGTTTTCTTTTGCTTTTTCATCTTTTTCATCAAATTCATCATTTATATCCAAAATATCAGACTGAAGGTCTTCTTTTAAAAATTTTGAAGCCTCTTTTAAGATAAAATAATCTAATTGCTTTTTGTTAATCATAATAAAATAAAAAGATATATAACATAAATAGTTGTATAAAACAAAAAAGCACCAATTTGGTGCTTTTAATTATGTTGTCTGCCCTAGTAGATTATTATAGTGCTCTTCCCAAACCTTCTCTTCTTTTTTTCTTAAAGCTTCTTTTTTAAGTTTTTTTTGCTCCAAATGGTTTTTTGCCACCTTCTTTCTAGCAACTTTTTTCTTACCCTTTTTTACAGCCAGTCTTTTTTTTGCAGATGAATTTTTATTTTTCTTCATAATTTATTTTTTTATAAATTTATAAAATAAAAGCAGAAAGTAAATAATTATACTCTTGAATTTATTTCATCTCTAATTTGAGCTGCTTTTTCATAATCTTCACTACCTAAAGCTTTAGTTAAAGCATTATTTAGTTCATCAATTTCCATATCTGCTAGTCTCTTTGTTGGTGCTGGCTCTTCTGTTTCTGGTTCCTCTTCCACTTCTATCCTTTCATCATCATTGTTAAGAGCTCTTAAAATTTCATCCGTATTATCTGCTCCTCCTGTAACTATATCTTCTGCCTCTGGTGTTTCTCCATCATTATCTTCTTCATAGTTATCAATATCTTCTTGTATTTCATCTAACAAATTAGTAATCATTGGTATAGCTTCAGTTCCATCATGTAAAACTGTGTCCATCAAATTTAAAAAATCATCTGGTTCTAGCATTGCTAATTCATATAGTAAGACTGAATAAATACCTTCATCATAGTCATTTTCTGGGTCGTCTACTATAAGTTTAATTAAGCCATTTAAAGATTTCCAAACTCTATTGCCCAATAACTTCATCCAATGCTCCTCTTGGTAAGAATCTGCTCTACCTAAAACGGCTTTTCTCATGTTTTCAGGTATATTTTCTATACTATAAGCAAACATATATTCTAAATAAGCTTTTGCAATTTCATGTATTAGTATAGGAAATAAATGAGCAGAACCTTTAGCCCCAGTAACTTCTCTAACCTCTTCCATTCCTGGTTCATCATCTCCTTGTTCTTCTTGACCCTCTTCTTCTCCTTGAGGTTCTCCAAATTCTAATTCAGATTTACCCATATTTTGTCTTATGCCAACTTGTTTAGGGCTAAATTGCCAAGTTGTTAATTCTACATTTGGCATAAGTTGAGCATATATTGGATATAGCTCTGGGTTTATTGCATCTAATGCTTGTTTTACATCTTCTATTTTTATTTTTTTATGAGTTGCATATCCTGCTCCCATAGAAAGTAGATTTTGCATAACCCTTTTGCTTATATGCTTTTTTATAATCTCTTGCTCTTCTTGTGTGAAATCATCTTCTAAAACTTGTTGAAGCTGCTCTTCTTGCTCTTCTCCATCGTCTTCTTCCATGTCAATGTCTGGTCCATTTTCCAAACTTCTTAAATCTGCACTTATTTTGTCCATTATTCTATCTTCGACCTTAAATGCATTTTTAACCACCATTAATGCAAGTTGTTCTAAAGCCTCTTTATGTCTTTGCTCAATCATACTTGCCATCATTACATTTTGCATCATAGACATTTGATTTAGCAAACCAGCTTCTCTTGCATTTGTTAACACTTCATTAAACTCTTCAGTTCCTAATTTTGAAATTGTCTTAAAATCAGGCTCTCCTTTTTGAAACAATTCAATTTTATCAAAAGGAGTAGACTCTGAACCTTCTTCACCAGAAAGTCCAGACTTTATGTCTGGGTGAATATATCTATCTGCTGCACCCTCATCATCAGGTCGTAAAGGAGCTTCGTTTATAAGCCTTCTATACTTATTGTATTCATTGAGTTTTCTAAACTTTCTTTCTAAAGAATTTTTATTTTCTAACTTAATTCCTTTTATAGATTTTAATAAATCTGCTACATCTTTAGTAACTTTTGCTAATTCTTCTTGTGCTTTTTCTATAGCTTTAGGCTTAACGTCTGGCCCTGGTTTTGGCCCCCTATCAGGAATTCCTCTTCTTTTTTTCTTCCCTGTATCTTTTTGAGTATCTGTATCTGGTTTGGTCTCAGTTTCTGACTCTAAAATACTTCTCTTTTTTAACTCTCTCTCGACAGCTTCTCTTAATAGTTTTAAAAAATCTTTTTTTTCCATTTTACAATAATATATTACTATAATAAATATAAACTAAAAAAGAAAAGCCCCCTTTGTTGGGAGGCTTTATTATATTGAAAATTAAAACTGATAAACTAACTTCCACATTGAATGCAGTCATCTGGGTTATCTATACTACATTGAAGTTGAGACATTGCATCCATTTCTTCTTGTGAAATTTCTGTAGATGTTTTTTGAGAATTTTCCAATTCTTTCGTTATTCCATTTCCATTTTGATGCAATTCTTCGTTGACCAAAATTCCAGCACTATCTATATTTTCATAATTACTATTAGAGCCATGATGTATTTGAGGAGCCACAACTTCAATTTCAACCATTGAACTAATTTTATCTTCTTCCTTTTCTTTAATAGAATTTACGTCAGCACCAAGAGATTTCCTAGCTTCAGATTTTGCATTACTTCTCAAATAATACATTCCTGTTTTTAATCCTTTTTTCCATCCGTAAAATAGTGCTTTATTTAATTTGGCAACATTAGCATCTCTTATAAATAAGTTCATAGACTGTGATTGGTCTATAAAAACAGCTCTATCAGCAGACATATCTATTAATTTACTAGCTTTCATTTCCCAAACAGTTTTATATACCTGCTTTAATTCAAATGGTATTTCTGATATTGTTTGTATAGAGCCGTTATTTTGAATCATTTTTAATCTAATTTCATCATTCCACAAATCTATATTTATCAAATCTTCTACCAAATGCCTGTTAACTACAACAAACTCTCCTGATAAAACATTTCTTTTGTATAGATTGTTTGTGTAAGGTTCAAAACATTCATTATTTCCTAAAATTTGCGCAGTAGAAGCTGTAGGCATAGGGGCTAATAATAAAGAATTTCTAATTCCATACTTAATAACAGATTTTTTTAATTTAGACCAATCCCACAATCCAGACAAATCTTCTTCTTTTACGTTCCACATATCGTATTGAAAAATCCCTTCTGAAGTTGGTGAGCCTTTAAACGTAGAATAAGACCCTGCAGTTAAAGGAGTTTCTGAGTTTACTTTTGCTTCTATTTTATATAAGCCTTTAGCTATATCATTCGATGCCGTCATTGCAGCAAAGTATATCGTCTCAAATATATCTTTATTTAACTTTTGAGCCTCATCAGATTCAAATGGCATTCCTAAAATAGCAAAAGTATCAGCCAAACCTTGAACTCCCAAACCAATAGGTCTGTGTCTCATGTTTGATTTTTTAGTTTCTTTTGTTGGATACCAATTAACATCTATTACTTTATTTAAATTCACTGTTGCCTGATAGGTTACTTGATATAATTTTTCAAAATCATAAGTCCTTAAAGACTTATCCTTTGATTTAACTTTTCCTGTTGGAATATTAACCATTTTTGGAAGGGCTAAAGAAGCTAAATTACAAACTGCTGTTTCTTGTGGTGTAGAAACTTCCATTATTTCAGTGCAAAGATTACTAGATTTAATAATTCCTATATTTTTTTGATTGCTTTTTTTGTTTGCTGAATCTTTGTATAAAACATAAGGAGTGCCAGTTTCAATTTGAGCTTCTAAGATTTTACCCCACAACTCTCTTGCTCTTATTGTTTTTTTACCTCTTTTTTCTTTTTCGTATTTAGTATAAAGTTCTGTAAATTCTAAATTTATATTTTCTTCATTTATTATATTCCCTAATTCATCATATTCAGGATTTACATCATAAACATCAGATAATCCTGGACATTCATTTGGACACATTAAAGTCCATTCCCCATCTTCTTCCACTCTTTTCATAAAAAGGTCTGGTATCCATAGTGCTAAAAACAAATCTCTAGCTCTCTCTTCTTCTTTTCCATGATTTTTTCTTAAATCAATAAAACTACTAACATCATAATGCCATGGCTCTAAATATATTGCAAAAGAACCCTTCCTTTTTCCACCCTGATTTATCCAACGAGCTACTTCATTATAAGTTTTAAGCATAGGAAGTAAACCATCCGACTTGCCCCCAGTGCCTTTAATGTAAGAACCTTTAGACCTTACTCCATGAACATGTAAACCAATACCACCAGACCATTTAGATATTTTTGCAACATCCTTAAGAGTGTCAAATAAAGAATCTAAATCATCACCTTTATTAGCGACTAAGAAACATGATGACAATTGTGGCTTAGGAGTTCCCGAATTAAATAAAGTTGGAGTTGCATGAGTAAATTCTCCTGTAGATAATAATTCATAAGTTTTTTGAACTTCCTTAAAATCATCACCCCAAATACCAAGAGCAACTCTCATATACATATGTTGAGGTGTTTCTACAGTTTTTCCATTCATTTTAAGCAAGTATGACCTTTCTAAAGTTTTAAATCCAAAATATTCAAAATCATAATCTCTATCATGAATAATCATAGACTCAATTTTTCTATGATGGTCATTAACTAAGTCGTAAATTTCTTTAGACACTAAAGGTGCATTATCGCCAGTTTTTGGGTCTACATAATTATATAAGTCTTTTACAGTTTCTTTAAAAGATTTTTTTGCCTCTTTTTTTAATGAGGTCAATGATAGTCTAGCTGCTAATATAGAATAGTCTGGATGTATTCTGGTTAGTGAAGCTGCAGTTTCAGCAGCAAGACTATCCAACTCTCTAGTTGTAACTCCATCATATACTCCTGCAATAACTTTTTTTGCAACTTCCATATACTCCACATAATCTTGGTCTAATCCATATGTTTGCTTTTTTATTCTTGATGAAATTTTATCAAATTTCACCACCTCTTCTGAACCATCTCTCTTAATTACTATCATTTCTTTTATTTATTTTTTATTGTTTATTGTTTATTTTAAAAATCATCTTCATCACCTTCAAAGGCTATTTTGTTATCACTTGCATCTAGTCCAACTCCAGATTTAGAATATTCTCCAACTCTTTTTTCAAAAAAGTTAGTTTTATTCTCTAAAGCTATATTTGACATAAAATCAAAAGGGTTTTTTGTTTTAAATAATGGAGAACAATTTAAATCTCTTAATAAAGCATCTGCTACATATTCTAAATATTCAGACATTAAATTAGAATTCATACCTATTAAACTTACTGGTAAAGATTCTGTAATAAATTCTTTTTCTATTTCTAGCGCAGAACTTATAATTTCCTTTATCCTATCTTCTGAAACTCTATCCTTTAAGTGGCTATTATGTAAGTGAACAGCAAAATCACAATGCAAAGCTTCATCTTTAGATATTAGCTCATTAGAAAAGCTTAACCCAGGCATTTTCCCTCTACTCTTAAGCCAAAATATAGAACAAAAAGAACCTGAAAAGAAAATTCCTTCTACTGCAGCAAATGCAATAAGTCTTTCCGCAAAGCTATCAGAATCAATCCACTTAAGGGCCCACTCTGCCTTTTTTTGTACTGCTGGTATATTTTCTAAAGCATTAAAAAGTTTAGACTTTTCTTTTGCATCTTTAACATAAGTATCAATTAATAAAGAATATGTTTCAGAGTGTATATTTTCCATTGCTATTTGAAATCCATAAAAAAACTTAGCTTCTGGGTATTGTACTTCATTTATAAAATTTTCTGCTAAATTTTCATTAACTATACCATCAGAAGCTGCAAAAAACGCTAAAACGTTTTTAATAAAATACCTTTCGTTTTCGTTTAAATTCTCCCAATCAGATAAATCTTGTTGTAAATCTATTTCCTCAGCAGTCCAAAAGCTAGCTTCTGCTTTTTTGTAAAATTGCCAAATATCATCGTGTTGTATTGGAAAAATAACAAACCTATTAGGGTTTGAGATTAAAAGGGGCTCCACTTCTTTATTTTTTTTAATACTTTCTTCTATCATTATTTAATTTATTTAATTTATTTTATTTAATTTATAATTGTTTTTCACAAAGCTAAGTCATATTAATTAATATAAAAAATTTTATTAATTAATTATTTAGAAGTTATTAAATCTTCTATATTTAAACCTGATATGTTTGATATTCCTAATCTAGATTGATTTATGTCTTGCAAAACTCTAATATCTAAATTTGATGTATCAAAATGTAGGTCTATTGTAAAGCCGTCCTCACCATTTCTGTTTTTCAAAATCATCATCTTAGCTTTCTTTTCCATTTTATCTTCTTCAGTCCTACCCAAACCAAGTATAAGGTCTGCAGTTTGAGCTTTTCCTAAACTTTCGCTAATAACTTTTAAGTCAAATTTTGGAGAGTTAATAGCATCTCTATTTGCTTGAGTGGCAGTCCAAATAGGTATATTAATTTCCATAGCTAAAGCCCTTAAGCATTCATATATACTTGTTAAGTTATATCTTCTCTCAGAATATTCAGAAGTAGATTTCATTATGTCTGCATAATCAACAAAAATAACATCTGGCTTTATTCCATGCTCTCTCTCTAAAGCTTGTAGATGAGCCCTTAAAGTATTTACAGATGCTGTACCAGTTGGAAACTCCTTTATAAAAAGGTCTCCACCTTTATTTTTTATATATTCTGATGTTTCTCTAATTTTATCTACATATTCAGTAACGTATTTTAGTGGTATATTGTTGAGTGCAGCATCGAATCTATGCCCTATCTTTTCCTCCTTCATTTCAAGACTATAATATATAGCTTTTTTACCGTCTAATATAGCATTGCTAGCAAGCTTTACCAATCCCATAGACTTTCCACCTCCAGTGGGAGCTAATAAAATCGCAAGCTCACCACCAGAAAGTCCTCCTCCTATAATTTCATTAAGCCCTTCCATTGCGGTTACTGGGTTTCTATTTTCAATTATCAATCTTTTTTCTACATCAACCAAATAATTATGACCACTACTTTTTGGTTCTCCCAACTTTAATGACTCTCCAATTATTACAGAAATATTATCATAATCTTCTATCTCCCAAGCTTTTGCCGCTTTTAACAAACCTTTTTTTAATGATTGTTTTTTGCAAAATTCTAAAGATATTTCTTCTACAAACTTTCTGTCATTATGTTTGTATTTAGAAATTATATCTACTAGCTCAACAAGATGTTCTTGTTGAATACCGATTTCTTTATATTTTATTACACTTTTTAAGGTTTCATAATTAGGTAATAAATTATATTTGTTTATATATTTTATTATATGTTGAAATAATATTTTATGATGGATATTATCAAAATATTTAGCATGTAAAATGTCAGCTATTTGTTGTGAAAAACTTTCATCTTCTAAAAAAATTTTTATTAATTTTGTTTGAAAACTAGTTTCTTTCATAGCTTCCTTCCTTGATGTATCATCTATATCTTGAAAAGCTTCTCTTATTTCACTTTTCTCAATTTTTTCTATGCTATTTTTTTCTTCCATTTATATTTAGGTTTTAATAAATACCTTTTTTTTTATTTGTTTTATTATAATAAAGCTATACTTTTTAAGTATAAGCTCTACAAGTTTTGTAAAGAACTTTTTTTGTTTAAAAGTTATCTTTTTGCTTTTTTTAAAGCGTTTAATGAATACTCTTTTTCTTTAGATACTATTCTATAAAAAGGTCTGAAAAACAAAGACAAATCATTATTAAACATATGCATGTTAAAACCATCTTTTACAGTCATATCCATTGCATTTTTAATACCTCTTTCATCACTAATGTCTGGCATTACTATTAAACAATTTAATATTTCATCAACCTCATTTATAGCTTTTTGATTTACAATAGGACTTTTAAGATTCATCAATTTTCTATTCAACTCTAAAGTTTTTCTACTATTTGCTATAGTTTCATATAACTTTAAAGGTTTTTTCTCAAACTTCTCTTCAGCCTCTTTTATTAACATATCTAATGTGTATCTTTCTTCAAAAAATCTGGGAAAATAGGTTTTCATTTTTTTTAAACCAACTCCTTTCACTCCTGATATACTGTCAGACGTATCTCCTTCTAGGCATTTTACAAACAAAGCGTTTTCATGTGTATATCCAAATACTTCTTTGAAATTTTCTATAGTTATAACCTTACCATCAGATGGTCTTATTATAGAAACATTCTCATCAACTAAATGGTGAAAATCTTTATCACTACTAAAAATTAATACATTATCATCTTCACTCTTATTCTTTACATACAAACCCAATAAATCATCAGCTTCTACATATTCGACTTCAACCTGCCTTATGCATAGTTCCTCTAGATAGTTTTTAACTTTTATCTTTTGCTTAAGTATACTATACTTCCTCTGTCTTTCTTCATCGATTTCATCATCAGTATAATAGTAAGACTCTTCTTCCCAAGATTTGTCTCTATCAGATTTATACATAGGATAAATTTCTTTTCTAAAGTAACCAGACATTATTCCATCCCAAAAAACAACGACTCTGTCAGGCATTGTTTTATCAACAACAGACCTTAAGCTATCTAAAAAACCATATGAACCACCACAATGTTCACCCTTTGAAAAAAGGTCTTGTCTTTTCATGAAGTTTCGCTTCAAATTCCATTCACCATCAATAATCAGCGTTTTTTTACCTTCCATTTCATATATTATTTTTCTCCATACTTATCCCAATCGTCATCAAACCTCAATTCCCAATCATTCTTATTTTCTTTTTTATACTCATTCAAATCTGCTGTTGTATTTTTTACAAACCCATGAGCAGTACATAAAATCTTATCTTTAACAGATATATTTGTTATATGATTTTTTTCAATAACTATATCAGTCTTGATTGCAAACGAAACATTTATACCATTTTTTGTAGCATACACTTTAGTTGAGTTGCTAATAATACCACCCATTCTAACAACAAGGCTAGCAGCTTTAATTACACCATTACCACCATAAGGAATCAACTTAGTGACTTTAATGCTATCGTATGCATGATTTACTATTAGCAAACTTGCACTATATGGAAATTCAGCTCTTTTAGTTGCAGATATTTGTTTTTCAATAACCCTATGTATCTGCTGAGTTAAAACTTTTGCAGTTTTCATAATTGCACCGTCTTCCTCTTTTTCTATTGCAGCCTTTTCAGCTCTACTAACAACATTTCCAATAGAATCTACTATTATTAAAATATCAGTTGGTAAATCACCTTCTCTTTGGTCTTTTAATCTATCTCTTATAAATTTACATATATCTTCAACTTCTTCAATCGAATCCACATATAACATATCATCTTGAGTGATTCCCATCTCATTAGCATGAGACCAATTAAATTTCTTCTCTGTATTAACAAAAATTGGTAATATATTATTATTAATTGCGCCTTTAGCTGCCTCTAAAGCTAAAGTAGATTTCCCAGAATCTGGATGCCCATATACCATAGTTATTCCATACATAGGAATACCAGGTAGTTGTGTTGTGTCTTGATAAGCTTGACTTAATACAATCCACTCATCTTCTTTGTATTCTATCTCTTCTATATCTAAATTTTTCCTGTAATCATTAAGTGAAAAACTTTTTTTAGCTTTTACTTTCGGAGATGTTTTTTTCTTTTTTGAAACTTCTTTAGTTTCTAAAACCTCTACATTTTCTACATTTTCTGCATTTTCTGCATTTTCTTCAGTACTTTCTTTTGTTGACATATTAATTTATTTTTTTTGTTATTAAAGTATACAATTCCCACAAAATAGAATTTAAAAACGAAGCACTTATAGTTATTAAAATCCATTCAGGAATACTATTTCCGAAAAAATACCAATAAATGATAGTTCCCCACACACTAGACATACAAGCGCAACATAGTAATATTGGCTTTCCTAAATTTGAAGGCAATTTTTGCACTAACCTTCTCAGTGGATATCCTATTTTTCCATCATCAGTTATTGTTCTTAATCCAAGACAAAATAATGATATTAAAAATGTTATCTTAAAACATGCTTCTAATTCTATATTATTATTTAAAAATTCAATCATAATTTATTGTGTTTAATTTATATTCTATTCTTGAACATTACCATTTGCTTTGTCTAATATTTTAACAATAGCATCATTGGGCAATTCTATAAAAACTTCATTAAGAGGCTTTACTAAACTTCTTAAGGTTTTTATATTTTCATCATTTGGTGCACCAGCTTCATCTATCATTAAAGGAGACTTAACTGGGACTGGAGTTATATTTGCAACATCGGCATCAGCAGGAAATTTTATCTCTAAATCATTTCCTTGATAAATATCAGAAACATCTCCATAATATTTATTTTTATACAAGCCAGCAATTACATTTAATACAGTTTTAGGAAATCCCCACCACTTTGGACCTTCTTGCTCTCTTTTTCTTATTATTATAGGAAGAAAGTATCTCGTTTTAGCTTCCATCTGTTTAGTTTTATCATCAGATGGTTGACTTTTTAGATATTCACAAATAGGACATGGCCTACCATATTGTAATGGACAAACCACCATTTTAGAATTTCCTATTTTCCAATGAAAATCAATTTTCTGAAACGCCTTTCCTTCAAGTGGAGGAACTATTCTAATTTCTTCACCTTCTTCAGGAAGTTTTCCGGGTTTTGGATTGTAAGTAACCTCTTTCAGGTCTACTTTTTTTCTTTCGTTCTTAAAGCTTTCTTTATTTACTTGTTCTACTTCACTTAAGAACTCTTGCACATTCATGCCACTTGAGACATTTGTAGAGTGCTGTTTTGAATTTGTTCCCTCAAAATTTTCATTTGAGGGAACAGTGTTTCCTTCATTCATTTTTTCTCTTTTTTATAGTTTTAATTTAGTCTAATTAACCCATTTGAGCTTTGCGACCTTATAACAAACTCTCTATTTTAGAGTGTATTTATAAATAGAAATTAATTTAATTTCCACGTACAAATGAAAGAAAAAAAATGTAAAAAAACAATAAAAATTAAGGTTTTTATAAAATACTTTTCAACTTATATTTTAACTTGTTGAAAAAGGTAGGTTTGCATAATAACAAATCAAAACTTCCACATAATAACATTCTATTAATATGTTTAGAAATTCCATTATGAAGTAAAATTACATTATGCTTATTGTCAAAAAGAAAAATAGAATCACTATGAATTTTTTCTAAAATTAAAAAACTTCCTCTTGTTTTTAATTTTCTTTTTATATATTTTTTGTCTGCCATAAAAATTGAAACATAACTAGTATCTTTATATTTAATAATTCCTACAAAGTACTCATTTGTATAGTTTTCAAAAAAATAACACTCTTTAATGTCGTCACGCCCAGGTAATTCAACTTCTATAAAATCAAATTGATTTAATTGCATTCCATATAGTTTTTGCCAGACAAGACTTCTACATCAAATACCATATCATTATATTTTGATAGTATAGATTCAATTTCTTTAATTGCATTTAAATCTTCTGGCGATATGTCTAAAATAAAAGAATCATGAACTTGAAACATAAAAGATGATTTTTTGTTTTTTAACCAATCTTTTATTTCAGAAATTTTATCTACAACTATATCTGCAGCCGTTGATTGAACATAGTTGTTAAAAGCAGCATAAGACTTATTTGGCTTAATAAGCGTTCCAAAAGGGTTTATTATATATCCCAACTCTTTATATACATCATTTATATAATTTGAAGTGTTTAATATTGGCTCTAAAAATTCTTTAACTCTAAGTATAGAACTTTCTAAATCATCTACATTTGATTCTGATATTATATTTTTTAATAAAGCATCTCCTCCACCATATAATATAGCATGATTTACATCTTTTCCTAACTTTCTTTCCTTAGCACTTAGTTCATCTCTTTGAAATATAGAATTTGCAGTATTTAAATGTAAATCAGAATTCATATTTTTTAATATAAACTCTTCGTCTCTAGATAAATACATAGACAGTCTAGTTTCAAAAGATTTATAATCAAATGCAACTATTTTTCCTCCATCATATCTAGAAATCATCTGCTCTCTTATTTCACTATCTTTTGGCAACATTTGAGGATTAAACCCATCAATACAATTAATCCTGCCAGTAATTGTTCTTTTGTCTGAATATCTTAATATTAAATATTTTTTACCATCATCCCAACTACATCTTAATCCATTTTGAGGAGTAAAACTTTTATTAAAGTATATTTTATTATCTGATAACCATGAAGTAATTTTATCTTTTTTTGTTTGCCTTTTACAGGAATTTAACTCATCGTTATTAACTTTATTATTATCTCTTATTATTTTCATTAATAAAGGAATGTTCTTATGAACATCTTTTCCTAAAAATATATTACTAAAATCTTTTGGCTCTATATTGTAAGTGTATTTAGACCAAAATATATTTTCTGTAGTCATAACATCTCTTAATTCATCTATGTAAACATATCTTGAAACATTATAATAGCTTAAAATAGTACATTCTATTTTATTAATTAAAGAAGTTAATATTTTTTTGTAATCTTTACCTATAAAACTTAAACTCAACAAACTTATTGCATAAGTATTTTTGTCATTATATATGTAACATGCATTTTTATGAAAATATATAAAAGACCTAATTTTAGGGTTTATATTATTTAACATAAAATCCTTAAGTTCACCATCTATAATTGCATCATAAGTAATAAGGTTTTTATTAAAAAATGTTTTTATAGAAAAATTCAAAAATGACTCAATATCAGATTTGGATTTTGACTCATTTTCACTCAAACTATAAGTCCAATATAAATTTTCAGATATTTTTGGATTCATTATAGACTGTTTTGGGAAATGTTTTTTTACATATCCCCATCCCACTATTAAAGTTGGAACTATAAATTGTTCTTTTGATATTTCTGGCCTATGTATTTCTAATGCAAAATTTTTATAATTTATAATAATATAACCTTCATCTTCTGAAGTGTATGGTATTATTTTACATATTTTTATTAGCTCGTTCAACATAAATAAATTTATATTATGCAAATATAATAAAAATATTTTATAATTTAGTTTATCTGTATATGAAAGTGTCCAGCAGTTGCAGCACTAGAAGGCTTTCTATATTCGTCTATATAAGCACCTTTAGGTTTATATTTCTTTTTAAATGATTCAAGAATTAAAACTATATTATCTAAATCTTTAGGGTTTTTTGCTGGTGTGGTTACAAAATCCATAGCGTAACCTGACTTGTGCCTACTATTATAACTTAATTTTTGGTGATACTCATCATTACCTCCTGTAAGTTTAACCGCATAGCTTGGATGTTTTTCTTTAATAGATTTAAGTATTTCAATCATAGCGTTTGTAATTTCAATACTTATATCTCCACCATTTGAAATTTCTCTACCTTTTTCTGTATATCCTAATTCTTTTAATGCTTCTCTTAATTTATCAGCATTAGGGGTTGGACCAGTAAAGGGTAAAGTTCCATCTCCTGTAGAAGTTTCTTTACCTTGCCCATCCTTACTTATTGGCAATCCTAAAAACCCTTCTACATATTCCAATAAAGCAGGAGCTCTTGCTTGAGCTTTTTGCATGCCTCCCAACTTTGAACTTGGGTCTAATAATCCTCTTACGTGAGCAACAGACTTTCCTGTACCTGTATTACAATGATAAGTATAAAATACTGCATCTGATATGCTTTTAAAAGACACAGAAAGAGAATTGCCATTAATAGCATTCCACTCTGCAGCTTTGCTTGTTGGGAAAGTCTCAATTCTTCTTTTGAAGAATCCAATACAAACTTGTTCTGAAGTTCCTTTTTTAACTATCAATTCTGGGTTCGTTACCACATCAACTCCAGAAGATTCTTTTGCTTTTATATAGGCTGATTTAAATGTAATTTGATTATATCCACCGCCTCTATAACGATATCCATCAAACCCATCTTCATAAGGTCCAACAAATTTATCTTTTATTGCATGGTCTGATTTTCCTGGCTTACTGGTATATCCATCGTTTCCATAAGTTTTACCATAAACCAATTTACACAACTCCTTTCTGTATGATTCGGTATCAGCTTTATTTGTTGAAGGATTGAAAGCTTTTGATGTGTCTACTTTTTTAAGTCTAGGCCAAACCTCATAAGCTCTTTCTAAGCTATAATATAAATTTTCAAACTTTGCAACAAAACTACTTTCTTTACTTATTATTGATAAAATACCAGCAATTGTTTTTGGGTCTGTAATACCGTCTTTAACTGCTCTAGTTATTAAATCGTCTATATTTCTTTTGGTTGTTGGATTTTTTAAGAATTTTGCAACAGCCTTAGAGCCTTCATCAGTACCAACAATATTAGAGGCGCTTGCAGAATATGATTTTCCTGTAAAGTTTAAAGCTTCTTCACGTCTTTTAGCTTCTTCTTCAGTTTCTTGAACCGATTCCAATGGGGCACTTTTCGTGCCGCTAAATGCATCTTCAAGGTCTTTCAAAGTAATTGGAAAAATTCCTCCATAACTCCCTGCTGCATATCTCATTTTTATGCCCTCAAATTCAGTAGTCATATTATTTGGACTAATACTATGGTCTACTTTTGTTATTTGATAAAGACCAGTGAAAATAGTATGATTTTCTAAGTAAAAAAATTGCATAGGAGATATTTGAGCATTTCCTATAGTTTCTACTTTTGCTTTATAACTTCTTCCTTCAAACACAGAAAGTAAACTACAATCAGTAGTAACACTTCTTGAATTATCTTCATCATCAACTATCTTTTGAAGATTAACAATACTTTCTGCTGTAACTTTATTATCATCAGTTCCAACAGTAACATTTCTAATTATTTTATTTGTAGGGTCTCCAAACTTAACAGGAAAAGCATCTACAGTAAAATCTTTTGGGTCATCTTTTAAAGATTTTGCTTCATCAGAATCAACATTTAAACTTCTACTTTCTGGAGTAGGGTTAAATAAAATTTGAAAAAAGTTGCCTATTTTAGCACTTCTAACATGTGTTACTGGCCTAAATATGTCTTCCACACATTTATATCGAGAATTCCCAGGTATTGGAAAAAACATAAAATTATTTTTTGTGCAAGTCTGCTGAAAAATATTTAACACTGTAGTGTTTGCTTTTGCATTATATAAAGGCGCTATATTTATTATAGAATCTGCAACATTAATCGCGTCTTCATTGTTAGATTGTAGCGGAAAGTCATATCTAAAATTTACAACCTCATTACCATTTTCAGCAATAGATTCACCACACCCAGCCCCACTATCATCTGAAATTGCACCATATATCTCTTCTAATTCATTAGCGACTTTTGGCTCAAGCGCTTTAATTTCTGATGAATTAATCCTTTTATTGTTAATAGAACCTAAAATTTGCCACTGATGAAATAAAGAATGAAATTGCTGATACAATAAATCTTCATGCTCACCAGCTCTTCCTAATATCTGTCCAAAAACTTCATTTACTTCATCTTGAACATCTTGAATTCTTCCAATTAATCCTACGCAATATTTTCTCAAAAAAGCTCTAGCAGCAATACCAGGAACTGAAGACCCAAAAAGACTCATAGCTGGTCCAGGACCCCCACCGTCTTTGTTTTGCGCATATACAACATAGGCCATCGGATTTGCTTCTGGATTTATGGCTGTTACGCTTTCTGCTAGAAATGGGTATTCTGCTTTGGTATAGGTTGTAGTTTTGTCATCGGTAGGAAACCAACTAGGCTTCAAATTATTTCTTAAGTTGTCTCTAGATATATATGTCACTTTTACAGATTCTTTACCTTCATAGGTGTTTTTAGAAGATTCGGTAGTAGCACCTATTACATCAGTCAAAGTGTTAGCTCCTTTACACCATCCATAATCTAACATGCCATATCCAAGTTTGCCAGATTTTCGATAAAATTGAATACCTGGCGCTGGTTGTTTGTTAGTTTCTAGGATGAAAAATCCTACAACCTCATTTTCTTGTTCATTTGGCTCTAACAAATATGTTGGACTATCTATTATTGACACTCCCAAAGGATAGCCATCTGTCTCATTCTCATTTTTTTCTTCTTCCTCTAAATTGGCATCATCAGAATCAGAAGTTCCTTGTACGGGCTGTAATTCTGATATTTTAGTCACATCTTCAGAATCTCTAAACCAAAGAAATTCAAATTCTTCCTCTCGTTTTTCTGATTCATGTGCAAAGTTTAATCCATTAAAATGAACAAAAGGAGTTAATGTATCAAAAAAAGTGGACGAAGCTTTTAATGTTGGTTCTTGTACTTTTACTCCATCATATCCTTGTTTTGTACTTCTTCCGTGAAAAAGATAGTTAGGTCCAATAAATTGTTCTAAATAATCTTCAACAGTCCAACCTTTAAATCCCGTTCCTGCTAATTCAGTATATTTTGTATTTTCTCGGTTAAATGAATTCTTTTTTGCATCTATAATTCCCAAATTTTTCATTAATCCCACACTTAATGGTTGTGCACCTAATACAGAATTTGAATTTTTTAAAATTCTTTTATCAATATTCCAATCTCCATCTTCTTTGGTCATTTGTTCTATTAAAGATTTCACTTCTGCATCCTCAGTAAGTTCTGGATTTCCTGGGTTTTTTACATAAACCAACTTATTTATACTAAATGCATATCGGTCTCCTGACAAAGTAGCATTACCACCTCTCCATTTTGCAACGTTAAAGGTAATTCCACCGCCATTTGTTACTCCATCCGCATCTTGTATTAAGTTAATCCAAAAATTAGCAAAAGTCTTTAATTGTTCCAAATCTTCTGGTTCTAACTGAAGTAATATAGCGTCAGTAATATTGGACAAATCATTATCCGCCATCTGTCTCATTTTCTCAGGACTTAAGGTAAAAAACCATTCATTTGGATAATATCCCGGTCTATTGGGGTCTTGATTCCTAGTTAAATAAGCAGCAACTCCTGCTCTTTTCATAATTATTGAAGCCATCTCTCTCCAGTCTGAAATATTTAAAAATGGATTGTCTGATATTATCTCTATATTATTTACTCTAAATTTTATAGCATTTTGAGATTCATCTCCTGCTGCTGCTTGTAAAGATTTATTTTGTGCTATACCAAAAGATATTGCTGTAATAAAATTTGAAACAAAAAGTTTTTCAAAATCATCTGTACCTAAACCATCTGCTGGGAATTGTTTTTTTACATTTGGATTTGGGTCATTTTCATTTTTGTTTTTAACTTCTCTAAATTCCATAGGAAAATATTGACCAATTATTTCATTTTTTTTCTCCTTATCTTGTCTGTCTGTTTTGTTATTAAAATAACCTTGTTCCCCAGCATCTATTATAAATCCCATAATATACGCTGTATCTTTTGCGATTCTACTAAATATTTCTGATATTGTAGTTTTTTTTAGCTCTTCTGTATTGTTGCCATATAAAGTTGCTTTTATCTGTGTGTCTATAAGTTGTAAATTTGCTTCTATTGTTCCATCTAAATCTTTAGCATCAGTTTTTACTTTTTTATTTATTTCGCCTGACCCAAATTTACCCTCAACTTTTACATATTTTCCTGCTGAATTTTGTAGAGGGTTTTGAGTTGCAAAGTCACCACCCCTAAAAGTGGCTGCTTTTATTCTTGCATTTTCTGAAGCTCTAGCTTGTGTTGGTAAGAGGTTTAAGTATAATATAATTTCTTCTTTACTTTTATCTTTATATTCTTCTGGCAAGATTAATGCCAAAGGCTTAAAACCAGCAATTCCGCTATTTCCTGGTATTCCGCTTTTTATAAGTTCAGGCTCTTCACCTTCTGGTGATAGTGAAGCTACGGGTATTCGTCCAGTTAGTATTCCATTAACAGGGTCACTTTTTAAGGCCTGTAAATTTCCTACTATAGAATCGTAATCTTTAGAAACTAATTTTTTTGTAGTTTCTAACTTTTTTCCTATATACATTAAATCTATAATAGATTCTGTTTTTTCTTTGTAACTTGGGTCTGTTTTTCTAACTTTTTCGCCAAGAAATTGAGATTTTAATCCCTTAACTGCAAAAAGATATAAAAAAGGAATATCTGCAAACATTCCCCATTGATTTGGTATAAAAGTTGCTTTAAGCGTATAGCTGCCATCATCAGAATTATATTGTGTTGATGTGGTTTTCATATTAAGTATCCAAGTTACTGGTTTCCCTAAATATCCTTTAAATGTAAATTCAAATTTAGGTGGTGGCCATTGAAAAAGCGCTTTATAACTATTTCTTTCATTTTGTACGCCACTTAATTCTCCAAAAACTGTTTTTCCATATAAATCTTTAAATTCAATATCTAAAGTTGGTTGCAAAGATGCGTTGGTTGAAACTTTTATGTTGGTTATACCAAAGCCAGTACTTTCTCTAAAAAACTCTGTCTTAAAAGTAGGCCTTCCAGTAAAGTCTAAATTTGTAACAAATCCAGTTTCATCATCCCTTTCAATCGTATCATTAATTCCTATACTAGTTAATCTGACATCTAGAAACAAATCTCTTAAATCATAATTTAAATCACCTACATTTTCTGGTCTTACTGGCATTTTTTTTACTATTTTTTATCTCTAAACTTTATTAATTTACCTTCAAATTCTGTCACAACTTCTCTTAAAGGTAGAGGAACTCTTAACACAGCGCCTTTTGGAATGTCAAATTCCATCGCATACTCTGGGTTTGCTAACATTATTAAAAACCCCCAACCACTTTCTCCATACACCTCATTAGATATTCTATCTAATCTAGTTTTATCTTGGTTATATACCCTAAAAACATCTGATAATCTTTTTTTTATTTTAATAGGAGGGAATGGATACATCGTTCTTCCATCTGGTTTCATTAAATATTTATATCTATTATATGCCATAATCAACGTTATTATTTTTTATAAATAATAATCATTATTTTTTTGTTGTTTTAATATATAATATTAATAAAAAAAATAAAGGTTAAACTCTTTAGAATGTTGAAGTTCTTCTTCTTCCAAAAAATCCACCTTTGTCTGTTGCCAGAGGAGCGTCTTCTGTATTTCTTGCACCATAAGAGCCTATTATGTTGAAATTGACACTAACTTTACACCACATTGGATAAGTTTTTCCTCCATCTAAAGTCCATGGAGCATCAGAATAATCATAAGAAACACTCTCAATGATTATGTCATGATTAAACCAGTCTCCTAGATGAATGTGACAAACTGGTGGGTCGGTAAATGAAAACCCATCAGATACACTATTGTTTCTTGCTGGTCTTGTTAGTTTTGATAGAAATTCCATCCTTTCAACAAAATCAACTTTACTTCCTGAAAAATAAGAAGGTTGGAAAATTAAATTATTTTTCATTTCTTCTAATTTTTTTAAAGTATTTTCCGCTTTACTTTCAACAAACTCTCCTTCTTTTTCATTTTCTTGAAAACCTTCCATCCACTTATACACATTAGGACCACCAGTTCTTCCAAAACTAGTGCTTTCATCAAAATTTACTGATGCACCCAATTGTTTGTTTGAAAGATATTGAAGCTCTTCTTCTTGTCGTTTTAGTTGACCTACTTGTACTTGTAATTTTTTTTTCTCTTCTTCAGTATTGTCATCAGATTGTATTTCAAGTTGAACTTCTTTTATTTGTGCCTGAATATCATTAATTGACTTTAATAAATCTGTTGCTCTATTCGAAAAGTCAACACCAGTAAAATCAACCTTTTCTTTTGTTACATTTCCTGTATTTGGGTCAAATGAATATCCTATATCAACTTCACTTGCATAATCTGTTAATACAACAAAAGAAACTGAACCATCTCTAGATGAGCTTCCATAAGTATAAATAGGTTCTGGCCTACCTAAATAGTTAATTGAGTTCCAACTAGCCTTATCTCCATGTTGAAAAGCTGTTATATATGCTGGGAAAGACATGGTTCTAGTTCCATCTTTTATTGCGTAATTGGTAAAATTAAACTGCAATGCCTGAGCCGACTCGGGTGCATATGGATTTTTTATACTATATCTATTGTAACTTTTTCTTTCAGTTCCATCTTTTAGTTTTCCTAAAACAAAAACACTAGTAGTATTTTCTTCTCCTTGAACATTAAAGTTCTTAGCAAAAGATATACCCTCTTCAGAGTTTCTAATTTTATCTATAACATATCTAACACCTCTTCTTCTTGAATTGTTACCATCAAAATTTCTTTCTATTGTGTCAGAAGTTTCTGATTGAGAAACCATAGAAGATGCCGTACCTAATTCGGCTGTCTGATTTGGTTTTAATATCTTTTCTGATGATTCACTTAAATAAGTACCATCATTTTCTGATATAATATTTTCTGGTGTTGTGTTTGTAAAACTTTGAAGACCTTTATGTATTCCTGTTTTGCTTATTAATTCTTGAAAGCCTTCATTTGTAAAATTAGCTAAAGATTCTACAGCTCCTTGATTGCCCAATTTAAATTCCACACCAGGTCTTGATTGAAATGTGTTTTGTTGAATATTATGTAATGCAATTACAGAAGTTACATCGCCTTGTATTACGGGTTTTGTGTAATTTAATATTCCAGTATCGATTTTAGAATCAGATTCTGTATTAGACAATCTAGTTCCATAAAGTTGTTTTAAATCATCTCTAATGATATTTTTTTCTAATGCATCTATTCCTACTTGTGTAAAACCTCCCTCTAGAGATGCTGTTGTTGATATTTCGTTGAATTTATCTATCGACTCTTCCTCATCACTACCTTGATAAGGATTTTCGAAAGTGTATTTATTTCTAGGAATTAAAGACAGTAGCGCATTATCGCCAACCTCTTCTACATTAGTTACTTTTCCTAAAGAAAATCCTTCAGAATTTCTTATTAATTGTAAATTTCTAAACACAAATCCAGTTAAGAAAAGGCTTCTAAATTTAGAATCATTATTTGAAAGTTGTTGGTCTCTTTCTTTTTTTGAAAAACCAGTTAAATCATGTAAAATACTTACATTATTTGCTAAGTTTTGCCCTCTATTAACTATAGAGTCTATATCTAAATCAGAATTTATAGGTACATTTGCAGATAAGTCTACTGCTCTAAATCCTGAAGAGTCTACTTCTAAATCAGAATCTATAGGAACATTACTAGATATGTTATCATCTAAAAACGTACTAGAGTCATCTTCTAAATTAGAAGTGTTACCAACATTTGAAGAAACGTTATCATCCCAATAATCCCCAGAATCCATCTCTAAATCAGATGTTATAGATACATTTGCAGATAAATCATCATTTCTAAATGGAGTAGAATCACTTTCTAAGTCTGTAACTACAGGAGAGTTGCTTGATAAGTCATCTTCTCTAAAAGGCTCTGATGAGCTCTCTAAATCTGTAACTACAGGAGAATTGTTTGATAAATCATCTTCTCTAAAAGGCTCTGATGAGCTCTCTAAATCTGTAACTACAGGAGAATTGTTTGATAAAACATCTTCCCTAAAAAGTTCTGATGAACTTTCTAAATCTGTAACTACAGGAGAATTGTTTGATAAAACATCCTCCCTAAATGTGTCAGAATCACTTTCTAAGTCTGTAACTACAGGAGAATTATTTGACAAATCATCTTCTCTAAAAGGCTCTGATGAGCTTTCTAAATCTGTAACTACAGGAGAATTATTTGACAAATCATCTTCTCTAAAAGATTCTGATGAACTTTCTAAGTCTGTAGCGACAGGAGAGTTGTTTGATAAGTCATCATTTCTAAATGGAGCAGAATCACTTTCTAAGTCTGTAGCGACAGGAGAGTTGTTTGATAAATCACCTTTTCTAAAGGGCTCTGATGAATCCTCTAAATCTGTAGATATAGGAATGTTTTTTGATAAATCATCTTCTCTAAAACCTAAAGAAGATTTTTCTAAATCTGTAACTACAGGAGAATTACTAGATAAGTCATCATTTCTAAATTTATTAGAATCCTTCTCTAAATCAGATTTATCATCTACATTTCTTTTTAAATTTTCTTCTCTTAAATTAGAACTATCCTTTTCTAAATCTGATGTGCTTTCAGAATTTTTTGAAATAGAACTATTTCTTTTATCTTCTGAAGATAATCCTAAATCATTTTCAATTTTAACGTTTTTTGATTCTAGATTTTTTCTTTTAATTTCACTATCTTCAACTAAATCATTATTTTTTGATAAATTTTTACTTAAATTAGTTGTTCTATTAACTTTTGAATTTGTTTCTAAATTGCTAATTTTATTTTCATTTTTAGATAAATTTTCCCTTCTAAAACTGTCAGATTCTGATATGTCTTGATTTTTATTATAAGGGTCATTATCTTTAATGTTGTTTTTAGAAATGGAATCTAATCTATAATTTTCAGATTTTATTAATAAACCATTTTCTTGTTCATCATTTTTTTTAGGATTTTTATTTATATTAGAACTTCTAGTGTTTTTAGATATAAACGATAAACTTTTTTTATTAGAAGAGTTTTTAGCAATAGATTTTCTTCTGTTTTTTTCTCCTAAATCTTCTAAAGATTCAGCAGATTCTATTAATTGGTTTTTAGATAAAATACGCTTTCTTGTATTTTCACCACTTTCTTCTAATGATATTTGTTGAGATACTTGTTTTGATAATAAAGAATTTCTTATTCCCTCAGAAACTTTGTCAATATCAGAACTTATAGAAACGTTTTTACTTAACGAATCTTTTCTAACTTGAGAATAAAAAACATCATATATATTTTGAGGCCTCTCTAAATTTTTAGATAACAATTTGCCTCTTATCTCTGTAGAGTATTCCCCGAAAAATGAACTTAACCCAGTCCTTCTTTCAAATTCTTCAAACGTTTCATCATATGGGGTGCTCATAAAAAGTATTTATATATTTTAATATAAATATTTTTAAATAAAAATAAATGATTTATTTTAAGAATTAACTTGATTTATCTGTATCTCTTAAGATTATTTCTTGAATTTGCTTACCGTCTAACTGAAGTTTTACTATATGAGTAACTTTTTTATCACCACCACCAGCACCTCCCACTTTATCTAAGGCTTTTATCAATTTACCCATACCAGCCCCAGCAAAAGACATTGAAACAGCGATATTTCTTAATTTTGCTAACCTATCTATATCTAAAGATTTTACTGCAGAATCTAACGCTAAAACCCCTTCTGCCATTCTCTCTATTCCATCTGCACCCTTAGATAAATCTGGGGCTAATCCATTCATAACAATACCCATAAACGAAAGGGCGCCCAATATAGTAACTAAACCAAGCAACATCCAAGGATTCAATAAAAGAAGTCCAGACAAAGCAAACCCTAGCATGGCAGGGCCTACATGACTTAAGGCTTCTGCAAAAGATTTTAAAGGCTCCCAATCTGTATCAGCAATCTTCTTTAAAGGTTCTACACTTGCAGCCAATAAAGGAGCTGCAAAATATAAAGCTATCGCTCCTGCTAACAATCCTATAGCTCCAAATACCATAGAAAATCCAAATGCAGATATTACTGCTGCAAACGGTAAGAGAGCAGTCCAATCTGCATCACCTATCTGCTCTAAAGGACCTATTGCCTTAACGAGATACTCGCCTGCAGTTCCCATAAGAACAGCTCCAATAAGCAACGCCAATCCTGCGATAACTAAAGCGGCCGCACCCCACAATAAAAAAGGCATAGCATACATCATTCCTACTCCCAAAAGAGTTAATAGAAGAACAACTAATATTGCAATACCAACCCCTGCTAAAACACTAAGCCAATCCACATCAGACATCATTTGAGCCGCATAAGCAAATGGAATTAGTGCTAGACCCATTATGCCCATAGCTAACGCTCCCATGATAACATCTTTCATACTCATTTTTCCTAATATTTTTGAAGAAAGCCACAACCCTCCTGCAAGTATAATCATAGCTCCAGCTGCTGAAGCTAAAGCTGCTCCATCTGCACCTCCAGAGGCTGCAATTCCCATCATAAAGAGTACTACAGCTGCTCCAATAGTCACTAAGGCAAACCCAAACTTAACAATATCTCCATATTTTACTTTTCCAAACTTTTTAATTCCTTCTGCCATTTTACCAATCCAACTACTATCCTGTTTACCGCCTTCTCCACTTTTATTTTCAGGCATACCGCCTCCCTTGCCGCCACCCATTCCAAGCATTGCTTTACCTTTTGCTTTTAAAGTTCCAAAAAATCCAGACCCACTAGCATTTCCTATTTGAAAACCTTTTGCTAAGTTCATACCTTGTATAATCCATTTTGCAGCACTAAACAACATTCCGCCAAAAACTACACCAAGTCCAACAACTAATTTACCCCAGCCACCCATACTATTATTTATCCCTTGCAAGATAGATGAAAGCATTTCTAATACTGGTTGAAATATAGAAAATGCATTAAAAATAGAATCTTTTAAACCTGTTAAAGTCTCCTGAAAACTCATATTTTCTTGAGCTTGTTTTTCTAGGCTGTCTTGCTTATTTTTTTCAGCTGCCATAGCATCTTTTATGGTTTTTTCGCTTACTTGAGACAAATCGTCAATGCCTTCCAACTCTCCTGCCATCTTTAATTTACCATCTTTAATTGTAGACATCTGCATAAAAAAAGCTTTTTCTTCTTCAGTCATACCATCTAAACTACCTCCAAGACCACCAAGCAAATCTGCCTTTTTAATATCCTCAGCATTTTGACCAATCATATTTGTTAAGCTGTCCAAATCTTGACCTGTAGCATCTGCAACCATTTGTAACCTATCTATATCTACTGGGTCAAACACATATTCTCCTGTTTCTTCATTCCAACTACCTATATCACTACCCATTGAGGTTAATATTTTTTGCAGCTCTGCTGGACCTTTTCTTGCTGCAGATAATAAGTCCATTGGGTTTATTGCCGCAAAAGAACCTCCTGCCAATTGTAATTCAGCAGCCATTTCCATGGCTCCTTCCATATTTCTTGCTCTTTTTCCTGTTTCGAAAATGTCATCAACTGACATCCCTAACCTTTTAGACTCTAGAACCATTTTTCTTAAAGATTGTTCTCCTCCCACAAATCCCATAGTTCTCATTTTACCAAGATTAGCAGCCATATCTTCCATGACCGCCTTTCCACTAACGCCATAAGCTACTGACATTTGCATAGTTTCTTCAGAAAATTTCTTTACATCTTTTGATGTTTTTCCAAATTTAATAAATTCTTTTGCTAATTTAGCCGTATCTCCAGCAGCTAGACCAGTAGCTTTTTGCATGGCTATTAAATCTTCTGCTGCTCCTGCTAATACACCAAAGTTAGTAGTACGTAATTCTGTAGATAAAGCTCCCATCAAATCGGCAGTTTGTCCAACAGACATTCCAAACTTAGCCGACTCACTGGTTAACATAGCCATTTGAGTTGTGTTCTCAGTAAAGTTAATACCAGTTTCTAGTTGAGACTTTTTAATTGCATCATCAAAATCACCTATCGCTTTAAGCGCACCTTTCTTTAAGTTTTCACCTGCAGCCTTAAAGCCTTCGCCCAAACTAAACACACTGCCATTAACATTTTCTAATTGGTGCTCAAGAAGTTTTGCATCATCATTTATTTCTTGCAATTTATCAAATCCATTTCCAAACTCTTTCACCAAATCTTCACTTACCTTTTCTGTATCTGTTATTGAAGTAAGAAATTTATCTCCATCATCCCCAAGCTCTTTCATAAAACCATCTATATCACCAATATATTGACCAGATTTATCAAAGCTTTCCTTTAATTTTTCTGCATGCTCTTTGCTTATTCCTAATTGTGACTGCAATTCGTCAGTTCCCATATTTGCAAGCCCCATCTGTTTAGCCATTTCTGAAAAAGTTCCACTAATCACTTCTCCTTGAGATTTAGCTTGCCCATGTACTTTTGCTATTTTTTCATTAAGCTCCTCCATTTTTTTAGCTATTTCACCTTGAGTTAATCCCCTAAAGAAATCGCCACCATCTATTCCTAATAATGAACTAGAAATGCCACTTATCAACTTTTGTTGTTTAGCCATGCTTTTTTCGGCCTTTTCTAAAGCTACATTATAAGCTACAGCCCTCTTTAGAGCTGCTCCACTTAAGCCTTTTAATTCCATTCCCGCCATAATTGATAGTAATAGTTAACTATTAATAAATATTGTGTAATAATTTATTTAAATTATAAATAAAGTAAATAAAAAAAAGCCGAATAAATTATTCGGCTTTTTAAATATTATTATGTTTAATTTATTATTTTCCTCCTCCAAAAATATCTCTCATATATTCTTCTCTACCTGAATTGCTCATCCACTCCATTTTAGAGTCCATGTAACCTTTAAATTCTTTCATTGCTCCATATTCTCTATTTGAAGATGAATTATTAGATTGAGCTCTATATTCTGCAGTGTAACTTGTTCCACCAATTTGATGCTTTGGAGCTCCTGCTGTAGGAGATGCATAATAATCACTAAAAGCACTACCTTTTATTCCTGAATTAAACAAATGGTACCCTCCCATATAAGAGCCTCCTCTAAGGAATTGTATAATAAAAAACAAAGCAATACCACCCATCCATAAAGTTAAAAACCCCTCGCTAAAACCAATTGATTCAAAAAAATCACTTATTTCATGCAAATTTATGGCTCCAACAATACTATAAAAAAACATAAAAGCCCCTGAAAAAAACATGAAAACTTCTTTATTTCTCATTGGCTCACATGACCCAACTCCAAAAATAGAAAATTTAAACATCCAATTAATTACATTAACAAAAGTGCTAACGCTTTTTATTTCTTGAACTTGTTGTTTTGGCTCATCTTTAAATAAAGGAGTTTTTCCATACAATCTTTCAAATGCCTCTTGTCTAGTTTCGTGTTTTTTATTCATAATAATATTAATTTTAAATGTTTATTATATATAAAACGGAAAAAATATAAAAATATTACAAATATTATTGATTTTCTATAACTTCTTTCAACATTTCAGATAAAGACAAATTCTTATTATAAAATTCATTTACACCCTTTCCAACTACAGATTGAGCTTTTTTTCTAGGCGCTTTTTTAACAACTTTTTTCTTAGATTTAGACTTAGTTTTTTTAGGAACATCGCCTTTTAGTTGTTTTTTTATTAGTTCTTTATAATAGTTTCCTATTTTTTCTGATTTAAAATTATCAATAACATCTTCTCTAAATCTTCCAAAATACTTTAAGGTTGAGTCTCTTTTTGAATCTGATGATTCGAATGATTTTCCTTTTGTTTTTGGAAATATAAAAGCCAATTCAGGATAATCGCCAAACCCATCAACTCTACCATCATCAATTAAACTTCTGAAAAAGTTTAAATATTTGAAAAATTTATCAGAATTAATATCATCCTTATATTTTTTAATTGAACCTACCAAATCTTCGTCATCAACATCTATATCTAATAAATAATAAGCTGAGCCATCTTTTCTCTTTGGTGGAGTCCAACCATTTACTTTGGACTTAACATCAAACAAACTGTCTTTACTTAATTTTGATGACTTTCCTTTTGTTTCTTTCTTTTCTTTTTTAGTTTCTTCATCTCCACCTTCATATTCTTTGCTTTTAACTTCTATTGATTGAATTCCTTTATCAATTTCTAAAACTCCAGGTATAGTTAACTTATTACCTACAGTCATATAAGTGCTTTTAAAATCTCCTTCGCTTTTATTATAGTTTTCCCAAGAAACTTCAGAACCATTAATTTTCATATTAAGAGAGGTGTAATCTACTCCCTTATCCATATTTATTAAATGCTCTTTATCATTGTTGTCAATTATTTTAATTATCTTATTGCTGGGTACTTGTACTAAAGATAAGCTTTTATGTTTAGTATTATCCTTAGCCAACCTTAAGCCAAAAGCAAAACCTGTAGCTACAGATAAGCCTCCTGACTTAAAGTCCCAAGGTTTTATTTTAAAACCTTCTGCTTTTGCTATGTAATACCCATCTATTATTTGGCCTCCATTTATTTCTCCACTTTTTAAAACTCCCATAAAAGCTCCGCCATGCCAAATTCCAACAAAAACAATAGCCTTTCCTCTAATTGTCCCTCTACCCTTAACTGCATTAGTAGTTAAAGACAAGCTCTTACAGTCATATTCTCCTTTAAACAACCACTCTAATTGTGGGTTTCTTTTAAAAGCTTTTTCAGCATTTGCTACATATACAACATTTCCTTTTTTTTGTTTTTCTTTATCTATTTCAAAATGTAAAAATGGCTCTAATTTTTTATCTACTTTTAAAACTTTATTCTTTCCTATTTGATAATATTCCGCTTCGCCTGCATCAGCTTTTTCAAGAGCTTCACTTCCTGAACTTGAAACATAAGACGAATAACCTTTTTCTGCTGCAGTTGTTCCACGACCCTCCGCTTCTTTGTCTAAAATACTAGTTCTTTTTTCTCCTGTTACACCTTGAGCAACGCCTTTAATCGCTTGTCCAACCTTCCCGAGAGCCTGACCAAAAAGACCTTCTTCAATAGAGTCGAGTTCTTTTATTATATTTTCTATTTTTTTATCATATTCACTCATATTAAAAACTTTTTTTATCTAACGAATCAATCATATACCAATTTTTTACTTCTTTATTTTTAAGAGAATTAGGAGAGTTGATTTTTAATAATTGTTTTACTTCTTTTAAATTAGATATAAAACTATTTTTATCAGATGATATTATATTGCCCATCTTTAATTGGCTTTTCATTTTTTTAGATAATTCTAATATTTTTTCATTTAAATCAGTTAAACTTTTATTAAAACTTTCCAAATCAGAAGATTTATTATTATCTTTAATAATTTTCATTATACCAGAAAATTTTTGCTTAATCTTAGTCTCATCTGAAACATCGCTAACAAGAGGGTGGTTTTCAATTGAATTTTTTTTCAATTTTGAATCAGCACCTTCTTTTTCTTTACCTACTTTATCAGGGTCTCTTTCTAAGTCTAAATCTTGAAAATAACCACCAGGAGGTGCTTTTTCATTTATCTCAAAAGCTTCTCTAATTAAACTTCTTAACTCATTAACGTTTTTCATAATTAAAAATTACAACTATTACTAAGAATAAATAGTTGTTTTTTTTTAATTTAATTGGCAAAATACTCATCCATGCCAGCATTTTGTAAATGATTACGTTCTGGTGTGTTTAAAACTCTATAATGATTTGGGTGCTCATAAGCGCACATCCTAACAATAAATCTGTAACTCTCTGTTGTTGGCTCCAACACAAAGGGAAATAAAGCAACATTATCCATAGAGTCACACTTTCCAGTAAAAGAGGTTGATACCATATAATCACTTATTGACACTTTCTTTTCTATTAATAAATTTCTCCAAGCTAATGGATTTCCAAAAATAGAAAGTTTATCTAACTTTATACTATCACTATATACAGTTAAAGATTTTGAATATAATTGATTATTTATTTCATCTAAATAATACACAAGAAAAGCAGGCGTATTTACAAAGTGCTGAAAACTGTTATTGCACATTAAAACATTTGCATACCAAGGAAGAATTTTAAAGATAAAGTTCTCAAAATTTTCTAAATCTTCTAACTCTCCTAAAGTAACATATCTGTCAAAAAGATAATCTAATGAATTTCTAATGAAAAATTTTGGATTTTTATTATAATAAGTTTCTTCAGAAGATATATTAAGTCTATTATAATAATATTCTTTAGATTTTGCCATCAGAGATAAGATTTAAAAATCTTTCTTCTGTATCTTCGACAATTCTATTAACTTCTTTATTAATGGCTTCATTTTGATGTTTAACAAATAAATCGGCTAAAGAATTAAACTCACTTTCGTCTAATTTAAAACTAGCATATTCAACAAATTCACCAAAAATAACATTAATTTTATAATCATATTTTTTTTCTTTACCAGTTAGAGTTGCTGAAATTGTACATAATATAGTTGGATTATTTTTGCTATCTATAGTTAACAAATAATATGGACTTTCATCTGAGCCAGATGTAGAGAATCTATCTTTATTGTTTTCTTTTTTACAAACTCTATTCCAAACAGAAATTAAAGCTTCTTTTGTTAGTTTATCTTTATTCATAATTTATAATTTTTAATTAGCTAATATATTATTTTTTTAAATCAAAAGCAAATTATATTCTAGCACCTTTTGATTTTGCTTGACTTTTTGCTCTATTGGAAGCATCTTTTTCTGCTTTATTTCTTTTTTCAACTTCTTCAGATATTCTTTCCATAACCCATCTTCTTTCGTAAACTGGCATATTATATAATTCATCTCTTGTGTGTCCGCCTTTTCCATAATATGATATTAAAAATATTTCATCCATCATATGCTTCTTATATTCATCTCCTAAATTAAGAAAGTTTTGACCCATAGGTATATAATTAATAGATTCTTTTTGACAAGAACCGCAACTACTAGTAGTCTTATTATCAATTCCTGGCTCTATTTTATCCATATATTTTCTTAAAAGAGAAGAGTCTGATATAGGCATTCTTTTTATTATGTTTTTTATAAAATTTTTATCTTCTATTCCATTTACGCTTGATATTTGAACGATATATCTAGCCTCTATAGAAGAGTCTATTTCAATTCCTGTTAAAGTCTTTTTTAAATTTTTTGTAAGCCTTTTTATTTCTATTTCATCTCCTACTGTTCTTGGTTTAAACCTTATGTTAACACTTTCTTTTTCGCCTTCTTGAGTTAATTTTATTTTCATTTTTGGAAGAGTATATAAAAACTCTCCTTTTTCATTTGGTCGCTCTTCTACCTCCTTCATTTCTAGCTGAGATAATAAAATGTCACAATCTGATTCAGCACCACAATGTTGACAGTTAAATTTAAAAGTTAGTTTATCACCATAAGAAGTAGACCTTAAATAAATAAAAAATGCATCTCTATCTCCAATTAACATATTTTTTGAATCACCATCCCAATCTAATATGCAAGAACCTAAAACTAATTCAACAGCTCTTCCACTCTCTGCTAAGCTGGGTGAAGTTAATGCATTTTCTTCTTTTGCTGTCAAATATTTTACCAAAAAAGATTCTTTTTTATTTTCATAAAAAATACCCCTTGAAGGAATAAAAATCTCATCAAAGGGTACATTAATATTTTGAACAATATTTTTATTATTCATATTTGAATTTTAAACATTTGCATTAGGCCAGAACAACTTTGCCGTAACTGGTACCTCTTGCGTATAAGAAAATCCACATTCAGAACAAGAAAAATCATGATTCATATCAACACCTGGCTCTACCTGTTTTATGTATTCTCTAAAAAACAAACTATCTGCTATTGGCATTACATTAATAAATTTTTTAATATAAGTTTTATCTCTATTTCCATTTACATCCATTATATGTAACAAGTACCTTTCGGTTAATACAGTTTGTACTTTAACATTTTTTCCAACATTTTTCTTACCAGTTTGAGCTACTTTTTGCAACCTTTCCTCATCAGAACCTCTTAGTAGTCTAAATTTAATATTAGCCTTACATCTAGGAAGTTGCACTGAAAACAAACCTTCTGAATCTGGTGAGTCTGCTACATCTTTCATTTTTAAAGAAGATAATAAAACTTCACTTGTATTTACAGCATTGCAACTAGTGCATGTAGTTTTTGTTTCATATTCATCCCCATAACCTGTACTTCTAAGGCTTAGTAGAACCATATTTCTATCCCCAGTTAACATATCTTTGGCTGTAATTTCCTTATCTACTATTGAGTTTTCAAGTAAAACATCCAACACTTTACCGCTTTTTATTAAATCTGAACTTGTTAATATATTTTCATCTTCTGCAGTGAGGTATTTTATTTCTACTGTTGATTTCCCACCAGGATAAAACACACCCTTAGAAGGCAGTGTTATTACATCGGTTGGAACTTGAAATTCAGTATCTATAAATTGAGATGGAACTTCTTGATTTACACCTCCTTGAACTTGTTGAGCTTTAGAGTGTACCTTAGGTTCTATACTTCCTTTATCTTTAGGGCTTTCTCCTTTTTTTGTTACATTAATTTCTTCTGACATGTTTACTTTTTTTTAATTTTTTATCTTATAACTATAAATAGTGTCTTTGAATTTTTTTAAAAATAAATCTAAAATTATAAAAGTAAAGTATTATTTATAGAATAGTTATATAATAGTTATGAATAAGTATGATAAAGAAAAAAAAGTAAAATCTATTTTAAAACAAACTAAAAAAAGATTGCTTAAACCGAAAAATAAGATAAAAAAATTAAAATATTTACAAGCACAGTCTTGTAGAATGGACAAAAATAAAACTTGGCCTGAAAAAGAGTTTGAATCTATATTAATTGAAATGAAAATAGATTACGAATCTCAAAAAATTTTAAGAGGAAAAATATATGATTATTTTATACCTTCTGCAAATATGCTTTGCGAAGTTGATGGTGATTACTACCATGGAAATCCAGAAAAATATGAAGTATTAAGCGAAATGCAAAAAAAGATTTCTCAAAATGATAGATATAAAAACATTATAGCAAAAGGTATGGGTTTTGATATTTTTAGAGTTTGGGAGTCTGAATTGAAGGTAAATAGAGAGTGTGTTAAAGAAAGAATTAGAAACGAAATATTAATTAAGAAACTCTAATTCTGCTTCTATTTCTTCGTAATGTTCTCTTATGAACTTAACTAAAGATGTTTGTCTAATATTTGGATTAATATTTTTAATAGACCTATCAAAAGCCTCTCTTTCTCCTACAAAAATTGCCATCTTTTTAGCTCTAGTAAGAGCCGTATATATTAAGTTTCTATATAACATAATATAATGTTGATTTAATATAGGTATTATTACGATATCAAATTCTGAACCTTGTGATTTATGACAAGTTATACTATAAGCCAAGTCTAGCTCAATTATATTTTGTCTTTCATAAGATATTAATTTATAAGATTTTTTATTACCAAACCTAATCATTAAACTAGAGTCTATAGGATTTATTTTTGTTATATATCCTATGTCACCATTAAATACATTTAAATCATAATTGTTAGAAGTTTGTATAACTCTATCTCCTTCTCTAAATGTTTTTTCTCCTATTAATATCTCTTTCTTTTTCTCTGTTTTAGAGTTTATTTCTTCTTGTATTCTTTTATTTATCTCTTTCGTTCCAATAGAACCTTTATTCATAGGTGTCAATATCTGAATCTCACTATCTTTTCCCAAATATTCAGAAATAGTTTTAGAATATAATTTAACAATCATATCCATTGCATTTAATCCATATTTTAATGTAGAAAATTTAATATCACTTTTGTCAATATCCATTGAAGAATCTATAAACATACAATCAGTTCCGTCTTTCCATATATTTGGCTTTTCTATAGGAGATTCTATGTTTGGAACATATCCTTTATTGATGGTATGTGCATATGTAATTATCTTAGATTTTTCTGCTTGTCTAAAGACTTTTTCTAATGCATAAACTTTTATGCACTCACTTTTCATTAAATCTGAAAGAAAATTACCAGGACTAACTGATGGTAACTGGTCTTTGTCTCCAACTAATAAAATTTGTGTATTAGGTGATATTGCCCTAAAAAAAGATGCGGCCAATCTAATGTCAATCATAGAACATTCATCTAATATAACAAAATCACACTCTAAAGGGTCTTTATCAGATTTTCTAAAAGTACCTCTAGAGGCGTCCCACTTTAACAGTCTGTGTATAGTTTTTGAACCAAAACCTATTATTTCAGTCATCCTTTGCGCAGCTCTTCCTGTAGGTGCTGCCAACAAAACATCCTTCCCTAATGATATCAGCATATCATATATAAATTTTACACAAGTAGTCTTACCTACACCTGGGCCTCCTGTCAATATTGATAACCCATTTGACAAAACTCCAATAACAGAATCAAATTGTTCAGCACTTAACTTTATGTCTGATTCTGAAACCATATCATTTAACTTTTTTCTTAATGGCTGTATGTCTGTTATGTAATTTTTCTTTGCTAATCTAACAACTTTTTCTGAAACATATTTTTCATCAAAATATAAATCTCTAGAATAATATCTTCTTTCCTCTCTGCCGTTATCTTTAGAAAAATTTATGCAAACTATTTCTTCTTCAATCTCTTGATTGTTTAAAATTTCTACAACTTTATCAGAAACATCTAATCCTATTAACTTTTTTACCCTTCCTTTTATTTGCCTTTCCGTTAAATAACAATGACCATCAGAGTGATTGCTAGAGAGTATGTGATGTATTGCTGCAGCAACCCTCTCTTCGCCAGTGTCACTAAATCCCAAACTCATAGCTAACTTATCTGACATAGCGAAACCTATGCCATTTATATCAGAAGATAATTTATATGGATTCTTTTTTATTATAGAAATAGAACTTATTCCATATTCTTTGTATATTTTAACTGAGAAAACTGTGCTCACCATATGCTCTTGTAAGAATAACATGATATTGTTCATCTCTTGGTTTTCTATCCAACTATCCTTTAATACTTTTAATTTTTTTCTATTAATACCTTGAACCTCTTCTAATCTATTGATATTATTTCTAAAAACATCTAATGCATCATCTCCAAAATAATTAACTATCTTTTTAGCAGTTATTGGCCCTATCCCAGGAAAGAAACCAGAACTTAAATATCTAATAACAGCATCTTTAGTTGCTGGAGGTAGTTCGTAACAAGATTCTGCCTTAAATTGTTTTCCATATTTTGGATGTTTAGTCCATTCGCCAACAAAATTCATAGTAACACCTTCAAATATTTTAGGCTGATTTACGGTTACAGTAACTTTATCTTTTATTTTATCATCATCTATAACTTCGACACTAATTATTCCATATCCATTTAGTGGATTGTGAAAAGTAACTCTTTTTATAACTCCAACAAAGGATGATTTATTTTCTATGTTAATACATTCTTTCAATATCTTTTAATTTCTTTTAATTTTAAATATTTAAATTCCATGCTATTTGGTATATTATAATTAATATAATAAATATTAATTACACTAAGAAAGGCTGGGTTAATTTCCTTTTCTCCAAAATCTTCAAAGAAGAACTCTATATCATTTAAGCCTTTAACCAAGCAACATTCATCATGTAAAAAATAAGGATAAGCAATTATTTTTAATTTTCCAATATTACAAATATATGAAAAGAAAAATAAACTATTAGGTATATCATTAGATATTTTTGCTTTTAAAAATTGTGCATCTATTTTTTCTTTAATCATTTGAGCAATTTCCATTGATACAAATAAAGTATAAATCTTATTTAATTTTGTTATTTTTTTTATAAAAGAAACTATATCAATTTCTTTATTTGTATTTTCTAAAATAAGCTCATTATTAAATCTTGATTTTTCATTCTTGAAATTATTAAAAGATTTTCTAACAACTTCGTTTACAAAATTTTCAGAAACCATATTAGCCACCTCTAATTCTGCATTAATCCCCATAAAATTCAAATCTTGAGCCATTTCTGAGCTTACCTTTGATTTGCTTTTAAATGTGTAATCCTTTCCTTTTTTGTTGAATGTACCAAAAGCCAAATGTTTTATTATTGTATTTTTATTTTCAAAAAATGTTTTCACATAATTATCGAATCTCTTTCCATTATATGAAAAATTATCATTTTTTAAAATCTTATTTTCTATAATTAATTCTTTTCTATAGTTCATTTTCCAAACTTTTCACTTGAAACATCCCTAACTTATTCATTCCTAAGCATAAATCTTCTAACATTCCTCCTAAAAAAACTCTTACATTTTCATCTTTCGATAAACTAAATTTCTTGTTACAAATTATTTCATTCATACTATTACAATGTGTAAATAAAGCATTTAAGAAAAAGCTAGGGTCTCTATACCATTTTGATTTAATTAAATTATATTGTAAAATATTAGAACTAAATTCGTCTTTATTTTCAAAGTATATTCCTTCATTTTTTAGTTTAAGATAAGTTTCGCTAAATACATATCCTGGTGTTTTCTTTAAGAAATCTTTATTTGATAAGTCTATTTTTCTGTTGTGAACCCTAGGTGACGACAATACCATTCCAGAAATAATATTATAACATAAATCTAAATTTGAAAACATTCCTTTTATCTTATTTATAACTTCATTATAAGTGAGATTTTCTTTTTTGGAATCTATACCTAAAAATTTAACATTTCCAACACTTAAGCATTCTACAGTTTTTTTGTCTTTATTTTCTTTTTTTACATAGGAAAAGCTTTTTTCATCAAAATCATTTTTTAAAAATATTATTCTTGAATTTAAATTGTTAATTATATGAAAATCATTATAAAAATTTTCTTTTTTATTATTTTTTAGTTTTTCTTTTATATTTTTATCAACATTGAAATCTTTTTCATATAAGAATTTGTCTATTTTATAAGAAAATGTCTTATAGAAATATTTATATCCCATCATTTTTGATTTTATAGATTTATCACTCTCAGAAATGCCTCCTATAATAGATATGTTATTTTTTGCAACCCCCATAGACATCAGAGATTTTGAAAGTATTAAATTTAATAAATCATTTTCGTCAACAGGTTTTTTTATATTTTTATTAAGACTTTGAATATAATCAAAACTTTCTCTTTCATAAAAACAATTTTTCAATTCAAAAGAATGAGGGTATATTACTATAGTTTTATCTTTTTTATTATCAGCTCTAAATCCCCAATATTTCATCCATTGAATTGCATTTAATCCATTTTTATTTTTAGAAAAATCTAAAACATAAGGAAAATACAAAACTAGACTTTCGTCTATTGTTGCATCTTCTATTTCACTATGGTCTATTTTTATTCCCATAAATCTTCTTCTATATTATTGTCTTCTATATTATTATCTTCTATATTATCTCTTTCATGGCGATTATACATTTCATTTAAAACTTCTTCAATTTGAATTGCAGATTCACTTCCAACAATAACCCAATTACCTGGGGCACTTCTTTTTGTTGTCATACTATCAATATGATGACTAATTTTTTTCATCATATTTCTATTCTTTAATTTTTCATGAGGAGCATATTTATATATTTCTATTAATATTATCCTCTTTGTTTTAAATGCATTATAATCATCATAATAATTAACTTTGTTAACTTTATAATCTTTAGCCGCTTTAAACAGCCTATCTTTTTTTGCCATTTATTCTTTTATTATGTTAACATTTGATATTCCACTTTTTTTAAATGATTTTATCTTAATGTTTTTTGGGTCTAACCCTAAATCTTTTAAGTATTCCTCCATAGTTGGCAGTGCTAAATTAAAATAATCACAGATACACTCTTCATATTCTTTAATGTCTTCTTTTGATAAATTTTCTGCATTAACCTCATAACCAGAAACATAATTTACACTATCTTTATTATATTCTTTAAAAGAATTAAAAGATTCTTTTAAAAATTTTGGTGCAACAATGTTTCTTGTAGATTCTTCACCATCTTTTTTTGTATAGTTAAAAGATATTTTTCTTATAAATTCTTTATTATCACTCATTATTAATATTATTTTTTATATTTATTATAGTAAAGCCTACTTACAAAAGTAAATAAAAAATAATAATGATACAAGAAAATAAGCTTATTTTAGGTTTTCAAGACCTAAAAGAATTAATGACATCTACTTTGGGGCTTAAAAGTTCTTTTATAAATTGTTGCACTGCTGGCTTGGCTGTGTCCACTTCTTTTATAACAAAATACATTTGGGATGATGCTAGTGCTATATATTTTATGTTGTTTTTAATAATGGCAGATGCATTAACTGGTGTTTGGAAATCTATAAAATATAAAACGTTTAGAAGTAGTAAGCTTCCTAGAATATTAGTTTTGTCAATATTATATGTTCTTATGATTTCTATAAGCTGGAATGCTGCTAAGTTTTCACCTTTGTTTATATGGCTGCCAGGACTTGTTTATGGTGGGCTTATAGGCACTCAAATCGTTTCTATATATGAGAACATTTCAGAATTAGGATACTTGCCAAAAGGATTGCTTTATGAAATAAAAGATAAAATAGCAGAAAGAATCAAAAACAAAAAAAATTAGTATATTCTCCTAAATTGAGCTCCATCTTGAAACTTTAGCCAACCTCTATCTTTAGAAAATTTTGTTAAATATATTCCTCCCATTTCCATTTTGTCTTTTATCCTGTCATAAGCATCTTCCCAAACAACCATCTTTACAGAAGAGCCACCATCGCCTAACTCAAGAGACCAATAGTTTTTTCCGTTTTTAGAAATTTTCTGTATTATATTTTTTAAAACAAAGAAATAGTACTTTTCTTGCTTATCAAAATCTATTACAGACTCTATGCTGAAATTATACTGACTCTGAAACTCTTGTTTTATGTTTGATATTTTATTAAATAAATCTAAATCTAAAGAGCAAACATCTATAAATTGACTATACTTTTCTTCTTTTGTTGTATCTTCAAACTTTCCTTTTATACTATCTTCTGCTATGTCAAAAGAATTTTTGCCAAACAAATCAAGTTGCATAGTATTGGTTTTCATCTTCATTTTTCTAAGCTCCTTAAGTTCTTCTCTTGATTTTGACCAATCATCAAAAACACCAGCCTTTAAGCATGATTCAAAGTTAGACTTGTTAAATTTGCTAAATGCATTAGTGAAAAATTTATCTTTACCTACATTCTCTATGTCTACTTTTTGTAATTCATCATAAGCAATTTCTCCCATCCCGTTTATACTGGAGAATCCCATTAATATATTTTCTTCATCTAACATAGTCCATTCCCACTTAGACTTTCTACTAGGAGGCAATATTTTAATGCCCTTTAGAAAAGCTCCCATTATAGCTGAAGACAGCCAGTTTTCATCGTTTTTTGCATTATTTAAAAGTGCTGTATAAAATTCTGTAGGATAATACCTTTTCATAAACAAAGTCTGCATTGCGACGTAGCTATAACTAACTGAGTGTGAGCGATTAAAGCTATAGCCCAAATATTTAACAAGCCACTCTTCTATTTTTTTTACTTCATTATCTTTTAGTCCTTTGTTTTTACATCCTTGCTTAAATCTTTCCCACAAATCTAAATATTGCTTATAACTTTTATTTTTTAATTCTTTATTTTCTAACTCTTCTCCACTTAATTTCTTTTTTATTATTTTAGAAGCTTTATCCATTACCTTTCTTAAGTTATCTCCTTCGCCCAAACTCATTCCTCCCAATTCGTGAGCTATAAACATAAGCTGCTCTTGAAATATAAGAACTCCATTAGTTTCTTTTAATAAAGGCTCTAAACAACTATGAACTAAAGATATATCTTCAGGATATTTTTTATTTTTTATATATTCTTCATGTGCCTTTAATCCCATGGGGCCAGGTCTATACAGAGCATTTGCGGCAACCATCTCTTCAAAGCTTTCAGTGTTCATTTTTTTTATCATCTTTGACATTCCATCTGATTCAAACTGAAAAATTCCCTGATTATTTCCTCCTCTTAACTCTTCAAATAAGTCTGGATTGTGTAGGTCTACATACTTAACTTGCTCCGATATGTCTATTCCCCTATTTTCTTTAACTAAATTTATAGATTCTTTTAAAACATTAAGAGTTGTTAGATTTAATCTATCTAATTTCAAAATTCCTAAATCAGACAAATCTTTACCGCTTCCTGATTCTTGAAAACCAGAAACACGTATTCCCTTAACAACATTTATAGGCATAGAATTCCAGACACTATTTGGTGTTATTACAATTCCTGCAGCATGTTTTCCTAAATTTCTAACTTGACCTTGTAGTCTTAATGTTACTTCTATTATTTGTTTATTTTTAGGGTCTAAAATCCAATTTTTAACTCTATTAGAACATTCTTTAGTATTTGGATAGTCTCTTAACCAATCTTTTAGGTCGCCTTCGTATTTCATAAACATTTTTGGCATTTCTTTTGTAACCGCAAAAACATCAGATTCAAATCCAGCATCTTGACCAAATGCTTTTGCAACATCTTTCATACAACCTTTTTCGTTGAATGTTGAAAAAGTAATTACAGGAAATACACAATCTTTTCCATATTTGTTATACAAAAATTCATCCGTCTTAACATCGGAGCCCGTCTCAAAATCTATGTCAATATCGGGTGGAGAATTTCTGGTTGGATTTAAAAATCTCTCAAAATATAAATTAAATCTTAAAGGGTCTATTTTAGTTATATCAAGACACCATGAGAGAAGGCTTCCTGCCGCACTTCCTCTTCCTGGACCAACTGAAATATCACTATCTCCACAAAATTTAATCAATTCCCATACAACAAGAAAGTAATCAAGCATTTTTTTATCTTTTATAACCTTTAATTCATAATCTAATCTTTCTTTATATTTTATAATTTTATCAGCATCAATCTCTATTGGTCCATTATTTTCATATATTTTTAATTTTTGATTTAATTTAGCGTGTGATAATTTATAAATTATTTCTTCTGCATTTTCAGTTTTAAAATATTCTGTAACATCTTTTGTTGGCTTATAGTTAGGATACTTTTCAATATCTATTTCAAAATCAAAATTACATGTGGAAGACAATTTTTCACTTGTAACAAAACAAGTTTTAAGAAAATTTTCATCATAATTAAACTCAAAATCTTTATTCATTTTAAAAATATCATCTCTATCAAGATAATACATTTGTCTATTTTCTTTTGTTTTAGATTTTTTTATAGATTTTTTTTGACTTACAGATTGTAAAACATCTTGAATTGTATTGTCTTCTTTTTTTGGATAATATATTTCATTACTAAATATTAATGCCATACTATATTTGTTGGCCATATTTATTATAAAACTATTATATTGTCTTTGTATTGGATTGTCTTCTATTGATATCTCTGCTATATAAGAATGTTTTCCAAACTCTTCTAACATTTTTATTAAATAATTTTCAGCATCTAAATATCTACCCATTTGTAAATATTTAGAAATCATGCCACTCTTAGAAGATGTTGTTAATATTAAACCTTCTTTATTCTCTAATATCCAATCTGTTTTAGTTCTGGGGACTCTGTAGTAGCCATCTTGAAATGATAGATAATTTATTTTATTAATATTTAAAAATCCTTGATAATTTTTTATAATTACTTTTTGAATTACATTTTTATCTTGTATTTTAGGCTCGTATTCGCCTATGCTATCATTAATAAAAAACTCACAACCTATAATTGGTTTTATATCTTCTGATTTACATTTTTTATAAAAAGAAAAAGAACCAGACAAAGTTCCTAAATCCGTTAAAACCAAGGATTTATGATTATATTTTTTTGCTTCATTTATATATTCATCAACATTTCCAGCACCCTCCAAAATAGAGTGGTAAGTGTGAACTCCAAAATGAACCATCGATTCATTTTCTTCAATTTCTTTACTTTTATTTTTCCACTTTTCTAAAATTGAAACTTCTGAATTTTTAGAATTTAACAAGGACAATTCATGTTTATCAAAATATAATACTTTTAATTTCTTCAGCTCAAAAAAACATTTAGCTAAAGCTTCAACGTCAATTAGTGCATCATGAGCATCTTCAAACTTTTTATCAAATAACTTTTCATGCAATTCAGTAAGGGTGGGATGTTTTAATCCCATCTTTCCTTGTATTCTACAAAAATTTATAGTAGAATTCATTGTGCATACATGGGCTATATTTCTCATATGATTTTTCATACCCATTCTAAGAAATTCACAAGCTGTTACCTTATCGTCAAAACTTATATTATGTGCTATTAAAAAATTAGAAGAGTTAATTGATGACACAAATTCATCAAGAGCATTCTTTAAAGGTATACCTTCTCTATTGGCTCTTTCATTTGTTATTCTGTGTATTTTAATACTGTCTTGAGGAATAACAAAACCATCAGGTTTTATAATTCTATTATGAGAGCTTATTTCTTTTCCATCTAAACCGTAAACTTTCCAAGCTATCTGAACTATTCTAGGCCAATTATTAAAATCTGTTATTGGTGCACTAAAATCTTCTGGCAAACCTGTTGTCTCAGTATCAAAAACTATATACATATTACGGTTATCTATTTAACCAACAAATATAAACAATATAATTATATTTTAATAATTTTATAATATTTATTTTTATGAAGGTTCTCAGAAACTTAAAATATCATAATACAATTAAATCAGACTTTAAAAAGTTTTCTAAAAAAGAAAAAAAAGATTATTTAGATTATCTTTTAACTTTAAGAATACCTTTAGAGAAATATTATTTTGAACAATTAAGCAACTCTCAAAAAACTACTTACATAGAAGACAGAATAAAATGCTTAGACTGGTTGCAAGATTATGAGTTTAAATATATGAACTCCAGACAAAAAGAAATGTATATATACAGGAAGAGATATTTGTCTAATGAAGAGTTTATGAGATTGCCAGATGATGTAAAAATATATTACTTAGAGTTGTCTGTGTATAGAAAAATACAACTAACAAATAAAGAATTTTCTAAATTAAGCGCTAGACTAAAGCAAAAATATTCTAATTTTTTATTTGAATTTCCACAAACACTAGATGTGGAAAAGTCAAAATACTTATCAAAAGAAAATCAAAAGAAATACATAACAAAATGTATAGAAAGAGGAGTTGGCTTTTCAGAGGAGGAAATAAATGTTTTAAGTGATTTTTCAAAAAAACAATATTTTAAACTAAAAAATATAAACGAAATTAGACTTTTGGTAAAAAATATTATTAAAGAAAATTTTTAATAATTACTTTGATTATCTTGTCTTTGCTTTAAAATGCTAGCTCTTAACTCAATGCATAATTTTCTTAATTCATTTAAGTTATTTCTAGCATCAATAGAAGCATCAACAGTTTCTTTAAACATAAACTTATAAAGTCTTGGCTCGGTTTTTTCCATTAACCTTTTTAGTTTTTGCCACTTTTCATCTATATCATGTTCATCAGAAAAATTATTATCTAATTTTTCCGAATTTGTATTAATTCCTAACCTTTTTTCTCTTAATTCTTTTTTTAAATCTTCATATCCCATAATTATTCTTTTGTTCCGCTATTCAAATAATCTTCACCTTCTTCATCTAATCCAGTGTTTTTATCAACTTTGTCAAGAGCTTCAGTAATCTTTTTTATCATTGACTTTGTTTTTGAGTTTAAATTTTTATTTTTATTTCCTAATATATTTATTTTTTCATTTATATTGGTGTTTTTTTCATTTTCAAACAAAACTCTTTCTGACAAAGCTTCTTCAGCTTCTCCACCTCCTGCTTCTTCAGCTTCTCCGCCAAAATCTTCACCTCCAGCTTCTCCGCCAAAATCTTCACCTCCACCAGCTTCATCTCCACCAGCTTCATCTCCACTAGCTTGAGAACTTCCAATGCCACTATCTTTGTTGAATTTGCTATCAATATCACTAAACAATCCAGTGTTTGCATATTCTTCTACTGCAGAATCTATTTCTGCAAACATTTTCTTTTCTACTTTTTTCTGTCTTAATATCTGTTTTATTTCAGATTTAGAAAATCCCATAACAAACTCCATAGCCCAAGTGTAAGAGACTGGTGATGTTGCTTCTGATGTAAAAAATTCTTTGAAAACTTCCAGCCTAGCCTTCATAGTTTCCAGCTTTAACAACTCTTGTTGAGTAGAAGGGTTGGTTAATTTTAAATCAAAATTATCCATATCATCTTCAAAGCCTAATAAAAATAAATGTATATTAGCTATTCTTCTAAGTTCTATAACTACATTTTCTTGTATTCTATTTATTGTTCTACTAAATCTTAAATCTGCTTGAGACAATGTAGAACCTCCTGGTAGTGCTTCAGAATAATTTAAGTAAGTTTTTGGAACTTTAAGTGCTGCAAAAAGTTTATTTTGTAAATACTCAACATCTTGAATTTCTCCAAGGTTAGAAGCGCCAGGTAAGGTTTCTATTCTAGAAGATTTATCTCCTCTGATTGGTAAAAAATAATCCTCCTCCATTGTAAGTGGATTATATTTTAAATTCATTTGTCCACTTTTTTGGTCTACTATAGGAGATTTCTTCAACTCTCTCTTTATTCTCTCTATATATTGTTGTACGTCTGCAGACTCTAAATTTCCAACTTCAATATAGTGAACTCTTCTTTCTGGGGCTCTAATAATTCTATATACTAACATAGCATCTTCTGCTAATTGAAGTTGTTTCCACAATTTTCTAGCAGAGTCTAAAACGCTTCTACCATAAGGTAGTTTGGTTCCATCGGAAACTAATCTAAAATGAGCAATTTGAAATTCCTCAAAATACATATTATTTATATCCCACTTAAATCTTGAAGAATTTACATTTCCATCAAACGCTTCTTCTCTATGGATTTCAGCAACAGGAAGCATTCTAGCATCATATATACCTTCTTTTTGGTCTATTTCTAATTTTGTAAAAGCATCTCCAAACTTAATCATTTCTCTAATCCAAAAAGTTAAATTATATTCTATATTAAGCCTTCCATGAAACAAATCTTTTAATACGGTTTTTATTCTTTCGTTTTCAGAGTATATTGACAATATATCACCCCTCTCATCTCTAGTTACAGTTTCGTCAGTAATTATATCAAGTGCTGCAGAAACTTCTGGAGACATGTCCATTGCTCTGTAATCATTATAAGCACCTATCCTATCTGTATCGTAGTAAACACTTCTTCCATATATGTCTTGAGCTATCTTTTGAGTTTGTACATCTAAAAAATCTTGCTGCTTTTGTTGTATAGGAGAAGAGGTAGGAGATGGTATATTTCCAGTTATAACACCTCTTTCGTTTGGTAAAGGCCTAGATGTTCTTCCTCTTTTTAATCTATCTAATAACGATATAAATACACTTTCTTCTGCCATAATTCTTATTTACAATAAATATGTAACTTTTCTTCTTTTAAAGCTCGCTAAAGCTTTTTTTAATTAAATTTTGCTCTATAAAACATAGAATCATTGTTCAATATAATGTTTTTTGATTTTTCTAAAATTAATTCTCTTTTATATGTATAAAACTCTTTTTCTGCACTCTTATGCCATTTTTTAAATATTTCATCAGAAATACCGCCTGTAGAGGATGTGGTAATGACCTGACCTCTTCTAGAAAAAGTTGCAAATGCTATTGTGCTAAAAATTTCTTCTAAATCTTTAATGAAACAAGCTTCATCTATAATTAATAAATCCACACTATACCCTCTTACTCTTGATAACTCTTTAGAATTACTCACAGCACTTACTAAACAGTCTCCATAATATAACTTTTCTTTATAAGATTTATAATATTCGTTAGATGAACCCTCAAGACTGAATTGAATTTTAAACAACATATCTCTTAATCTATTTAAAAAATTATGTCCCATTTTTTTATTGGGATTACATATACATATAGTTTTCTTATTTCCATACAACATCATATATGAAATATAAAGAGCTAAAATACTGGTCATTCCTATTTGTCTAGATTTTATAATAGAAACATTATTACTTTTATGAAAAAGATTTAAAATTTCTTTTTGATGCCCTTCCATCTTTAACAAAGAATATTGACGAAAATTTAACTTATCAAGTCCATAAAAATTATTCTTATAATATATTTCTGGGTGCATTTTTTATATTTCATTCATTATAAGCAAATAAACGAATAATTTAAAAAAAGTAAATAGACTATCCTTTTATTGGACCATAAAGCCAATCTGTATTGTTCCAATCATCTTCGTTTTCCCAACTTTCTGGCGATTCTTTGTCTAAACTTAATGTTTCAATAGTGTTTTTACTATGACTAATTAAATCTAACATCTCTATAGTTTTTTGTTTATTCCAAAAAACTGATTCAAATTCAGTATCTCTTATAAGCAAAGCTATTGCAAGAGCAAAAATAAGGTCATCATGAAACCCTTTTGAGTGTTCAACCTTGTCTCCGTTATAAATAAAAGTTTCAAATTCTATTAATAATCTATCTGAATTTATTTTAATTTCCATATCACGCATATACTTAACTAATACGCTAATAAGAAGTGGCCTAGTTTTTACGGTGGTTTGAAACCCTGGTACATCTGTATCTTTGTCTACAACATAATTATGACTTCTATTGTATAGCTTTACCGCAGACTTAGATATATACATTCTATCTTTAGGGTACTTTAATTTATTTTTTAATATAAGTGTTGTTGCTAATCCAAAACTATTACACTCCACAGCCAAATAAGCACTATTATAAATTTTTCCAACTTTGTATATAAGGTCTGCAAATGCATCTGGTACTATCTTTCCTTGAAATTCAGCTACTTGCTCTAAATCATCCGCATCAATTATTTGAATTGTTGAATAATCTGCGCTATCTCCTCTTCCAACATCTGCTCCTAAAATATAATTACCATTCTCTTTAGGTTTTTTCCATACATGGAAACTAGTTTGATAATCGACAAAAGAATTTTCATCTTTATTATAATCAAAAAAACATATAGGCTTTTTATCTCCTATGTCTTTTCTGTATTTATTAATTATTGATGCATCTATAACTACAGCACTAGAGCCTTCGAATGACAAATCTAATTCTTGAGATATCTTTACCTTATCATGATGAAGTCTTTCACACTCTCCTCCATACCAAGGACTCCAAGGATATTCTTTTCCATCGCTATCCTTTCTAGTTTCTAACTCTTTAGATAAAATAGGATGAATAGACCAATGTAGCTTTAAAGGAACAAATGTTCCATGGTTTTTTGATGCTTGAACCCAAGTTTGATGATATAAATTCCCAGTACCTTTAGGAGTAGATATCATTACACACTTACCTTGAGTTGCTGCAAGAGCAAGTCCTGCTCCCATCCAAATATCTTGAGCATGTTCTATAAATGCTGTTTCATCTAATATCAAACAAGTTAAAGACTCTCCTCTTCCCGCTTGTTTACTGCTGGCTACAGCCTTTACCCAAGAGCCATTAGAAAAGCTAATTTGCTTTGTATTATTTATAAGCCTTTCATTTGGCAATATCCATTCTGGTAATCTATCTAAAAATTGTCTTACAGTATTTAAAAATCTTACTGCTCCGTTTCCGTTGTCGGCAACAACTAATATTCTCTCATCTTCACAAAAAATAAGCCTCCAAGAAACATATAATGCAGAAATAACAGAAAGTCCCATTTGTCTTGATTTAAGAACTATGGAATTTTGATTATCATTAAAAGTTCTGAGACATTCTTCTTGATATGGAAAACATGTCATTTTACTTATATGCTGTTTTTCCATGTCAAAAACGTAGCCATAATTATTTGCAAAATAAACAGGGTCTTGTAAGCATTTTATATATTCTTCAATAAGATTATTATCCATATTTGATTGTTACTTATAACAATAAATAGGTAATAAATATATTATTAATACATAAAAGACTCTCTTATTTGGTTAGATGTTGATATAGTAATTCCAAATTGAATTATATTATTTTTTCCTTTAAAAAAAAATGGATTTTTTATAACACATGATATTGCTTGAAATTTTTTAATTTTCTTCATAGATTTACTTATAGAATAAAAATTTATATCTTTAGAAGAGTTATCATATATATTAAATCTATAATAATTATTTTTTTTGTCATAAAAACTATCAATCCAATCTAAAAACTCTTTTCCATCTGAAGGGCCAATATTTTCTTTTATTATTAATTTTACACTAAAATACTCTCCTTTGTTGGCATAAATACTAGATAGTGTATTTGTTTGAAAATAATCTGTTGTTGCTAAAAATTTAGATGAACCGAATTCTAAAATTATATGATTTTTCCAAATTTTATAATAATCTGATTTTAATTTTTCAACTAATAAATTTCTTTTTGAAAATATATGCTTATATATTGGTTTGAATGATATGTCCATACAATTAATATATATGATAAAATCAAAAAATAAATTATTATAATAAAATTTTTTTAAGGTAATGGTCTATTGTAATTTCAAAAATTATTTTTAAATAAAATTATAATCCAACATAAACTATTGCAGAACCGCTTATTTCCGCTTCAGTTTTGACCATATATATTTCTGACACATAAACAACACTAGTTGTGGTATTTTCTATATTAATTTGATAAGTTCCTAAAGTTGACGCTGACCATGACATAGTATATATACCTTCAGAAGCGTCAGTTAAAGATGTTGTAACGGTAGTTCCAGTATTAATTGCCCCATCACTATATACTACAGAAGAAAATGATGCAGGAGTTATTGGATTATTTGTTGTGGGATTAAACGACCTTACTAATTCATATACGGTTTGACCAGTTGTTATATTCATAACTATAAATATTAAGGTTTTTTATAATTAAACTATCTTTTTATAAATATGGTTTGTTTCTCACTACCGAACAATAAAACCCTTTGTTCCATAAAGAAAGATGTGTAATTAAAAAAGACATCTATGGTGATGACTTAAATTAAACACTCTTATTTAATAAGAAGTTATTTTATGTAGTAATACCAAGTGAGGTGCCAAATAAAGATTTAATACGTT
>JAAHTH010000112.1_pt1 | contig 73418 bp, 63 predicted proteins | sample 6116091 | NCBI WGS metagenome assembly JAAHTH01 (sample SAMN13939990, study PRJNA603662) | sponge metagenome | isolation source: marine sponge | host: Mycale hentscheli | place: New Zealand | collected 2006 | reverse complement strand
AACCAAATCACCTAGTATCCTTGCCATACCTTGAGCAGGCCAGCGATGCACTTGAGGGAGAGAGGGACTCAATGGGCGGTGGTGTTCCATCTATCTTTGGAGAGAAGGGTGGAACTGGAGAAGATGGTGGGGAAGGAGATGGAGAAGGACAGGGTGGCCAAGGGAGCCCGGGAGATGGCGAGGATGGAGATGAAGGATCTGGCGGAGGTGGCTGGAGATACTTGTTAAAGTCCAGAGGGTCACAGGCTCAGCCCGGTGATCTTCCTCCGAAGTAATTTTAGAGCAGTAAAGTTAAGAGAGATAGAATAATGAAGAAGCCTGATCGCTTATCCGCATCTAAACTCAAGTGTTACGAGATGTGTCCATTCAAATACTACTTGTCCTACGGGCTATACGCACGAGGAGCCGCAACATTTGCCGCAGAGCTAGGAACAGCCATTCACTGGTTGCTAGAGATGTACGCTCAGGCCGTTATGCATGGCAAGGATGAAGACGGTAGAACTGTCGAGGACCTTGAGAAAGAGTGGAAGAAGCTACTTCAGAAGGAGGGTTTCGAGAAGCTCAACTCGTGGAGGACATGCAGACACGTCAAGAAGGTAGAAAAGTCATGCGACACCTGTCCTGCCCACAAGGTGGATGAGAATGGCTCTAGAACGTGCAGGTTGGTAAATGCAAACCCTAGAACCTTTGGCGGTTGCCCGTGGAACGCATGGGTTGAGGCACAGAACATGGTTCAGAGAGTCATGTCCCCGACTGGCCCCGCTAATGTATTCCACCCAGATAAGAAGATCATAGGGACAGAGGACCAGTTTGGCATCGAGTTCGAGGTTCCAGATGGTAATATCGTCACCCTAAACGGACTTATGGACATGGTTATCGAACTAGACGAAGACACCATGGAAATTGTAGACTACAAGACTGGCAGATTCAAGATGTCATATAGTGCGGCAGAGCAGGATCTACAGCTAAGGATGTACTATCTAGCCGCAAAGAGAATGTATCCTCAGTACAAGACTCACATGGTTACTGTCATGTACCTAAATGAGGGCGTAAAGTCCATAACTCCAGCATTTGGAGACAAGACTGAGGAGCAGTTACTTAGAGAAATCGCTTTCATCTACAACAATATCGTCGAAACAGACTTCCCAGATAGAATCAGGGACACTCCCTATGGTGATAAGCCGGACTTTAAGTGTAAGTATATGTGTGACACCAAGCTGTGTGACGATGCATTCTATGCCTTAAGTCGTGAGCTTGACAAGGACCCAGAGAAAACGATTGACGATTTCGGCTCACTCAAAGATCTGGGCTTAGATCAAGGAGACTACCAATGATTAAGGCAAGAAGCTTCAAGAAGGCACTAACGTGGAAACTGATGTCCACAACTCTAGCAGTAGCAATCGGTTACATATTAACAGGTAGTACGACAGTGGCGTTCGGTATCGCCCTAATCCACATACCTGTCAGCATCCTTATGTACATGGCCCATGAGGCTGCGTGGGATAAGTTCGACCCTAAGTCATAATAACATAACGACTTAGTGCAATACCCCAAAATATAGTTGTCAAAAATCATGAGGTGATGCTATAATATTGTAGCAGATAGACCAAATGGAGGACCTTAATGCATTCATCATTGAACGTGCATGTTAGAGGAGTCGGCACGATTGGCGAGCCGCTAGTTAACATGCTTCTAGATCTTAAGCGAGATGACCTAATCGGAGAAGTTACATTCTCAAAGAAGACGGCCAGCAACATCCACAGGGTGAAGAACCTCATCCTAAGTGGTGCCAAACTCGTATCTGACGAGCCTGAGGTGTTCGAGGAGACGGATGTTGAGGCCTGCGGAGGCGAATGCGATGCCATTAGGAACGCACACGTTGTCCTAGACTGCACTCCCACAGGTGGAGCCGTGTCAAACATCGACCTATACAGGAATGCAATTGAGGACAAGGATGCAAACACCCTGCGTGTAATCTCTCAGGGTAGTGAGAACGACTTCGGAACCCCATTTGTGGCTGGAGTAAACAGAACCCTGCTTGAGAAGCCGAATCTGGTTCAGATCAAGTCTTGCAACACCACGGCTATGTCGGCAGTTGCCAATGACATTCTGGAAAAGCTGGGCGGGAAGCCCAAGGCTCTAGAGTTTACCTGCATTAGGCGTGCAAACGACATCTACCAGCCGAATGGAAATCTGTCAGTAAACATCGGAACTAGTCATGGCGAGTATGGATCTCACCACGCAGAAGATGTTAGACAGGTTCTAATCAGCAAAGGCGAGATGCACGGATACGAAGACTGTAGATTCAAGTCATCAGCAATCAAGGTTCCCACCCAGTTTATGCACGTTGTCAACTTTAGTCTTGAGATTGAAAACATCGAGGGCTCACCTATTCAACTACAGGATAGGTGGCCAGCACCCTGTCAGGGCAACAACAGGGTTGCCTTTACTGATATGTCAGATAGTTGTCAGGTTTTCGCAATGGGTAGAGACTACGGCTACATGGGGCGAGTAATAAATCAGGCGGTTGTCCCAACTAGGTCAATTAACATATCCCAGAAGGACAACAGAACATTTGTCTCAGGGTCAATCCTAACCCCTCAGGACGCAAACACTCTGCTCAGCAGTATTAGTGCTACACTAGACACGTTTGAGCTAATGGATGGCCCCCGCACGCCAGCCCGTGTAAAGTGGGAGTCAGTCTGGAAGGGTATGACTTGGGAAAAGTTGTACCGAAGATTTGATGGAATGGAATTTTAATATGGGATTCAAGCAATGCACCGACAAGCCAGAGCCACCAGTGGAATTGGACGACAGGAACTTCTGTCGCATCATGACGAAGCGTGGTGCAGAAATGGGCTGGTATTTCCGGGATCTAAGCAGGGGGAAACGCAAGGGCTACAAAGAGGTCTATGTCACTGTTCTTGGCTGGGACGAGGAGAATGAGCGGAGCGTCTGGCGTTGGAGAAAGCGGGTTGCAAGCCCGAAGGCTTTCCAGTTCACGCCTAGATTCCCGTACAAGGCCCCAACGAATAAGCAGAGCGACATCATGAAGCTCGCTATCTCTGGCAGAAACAAGCGTGTTAGAGACAGGAACATGCAGACCTGTAACGACGAGTATGGGATCTACTACTGTAAAAAGTATAACGACTGGCTAAGAATCGATGGTGACGAGTAATGTGCGACAAACCGAGCGACTCCAACATTAAGCCGAGCAGTGGGTACGTATCCCTCCACAACCACACGCACTACTCCCTACTAGACTCCTGTGCAAAACCAGAGGAGGCTATTGCTAGGGCTAAGGAGCTTGGCCACACGCACTATGCGTTGACAGACCACGGGAACCTTTTTGGTGCCGTTAAGGTCTATGAGGAGTGCCTAAAGAATGGCATTAAGCCAATTATCGGGTCAGAGTTCTACTTCACCCACGATCACTCCGACAAGGACAGGAAGTCTAGGCACATCACTCTTATCGCACAAAACAATGTCGGCCTACAAAACCTATACAAGATGACAACTTGGGCCAACGTCCCACTGGACAAAGATGGCGGGTTCTTCTATAGACCCAGAATCTCTTGGAAAGAGCTTGAGAAGTACCAAGAGGGAATCATCTGCCTAACGGGATGCATGAACAGCCCGTCAAACCACGCATTTGTCCACGAGGGATATAACGATGGCAAGGATCATGTTAAGCACATGATGTCCATCTTCGGAAAAGACAGGACCTTTGTTGAGCTACAGAGGGTTAACGACGATGGAAAGATCTACATTCCAGAGCAGGAGCTAATCCTTTCCAACTGTAGGCAGGTAGCCAAAGAGCTAGACCTAAGAGCTGTGGCAACGAATGACGCACACTACGTGTTGAGTACAGATAGTTTCGCACACGAAGTACTAAAAGCCATTGATGCCAGAGCAACTCTTGAAACGCCCGTTGTTGATCACGCCAAGGGGCAAACCAAGGGTCGTCTGGTGTTCAGTGGTTTTGATTACTACATCCGAACCAAGGACCAGATGCTGGAGAAGTTTACCCCGGAAGAGGTTCAGGCTTCTCAGGATATCGCTGACTCCGTAGAGATCAGTATGAGCCTAGGTGGAATGAAGACACCAAAGTACAAAGGCCTCTCCAGTGATGAGTGCATGCTAGAGCTGAAGAAGACCTGCAAGGCGGCTTGGGAAGAGATGGGGATCGATGATCTGCCAAACAAGCAGGAGTACGTTGACCGCATCATTAAGGAGTTTGAGGAGATTGAGGACGCAGACCTACAGCACTACTTTATGATTGTGTATCAAGTATGCAAGTTCTGTGATGACAAAGACATCCTCAGGGGGTTTGGCCGTGGATCATGTGCCGGGTCATTGGTGCTTTACCTACTAAAGGTCACACTCTACGCAGACCCAATTAAGTACAACCTGCTATGGGAGAGGTTCTGGAACCATGGACGCAAGGGCTCCATGCCTGATGTGGACCTAGATATTCAGATCGACCGCAGAGATGAAGTTCTTGAGTTCCTCAAGGAGGAATTCGGTCGTGATCGTGTCCTACCCATGATGACGCTAAACACCCTGTCAGTCAGGGGTGTCATTAAAGACGTAGGAAAGGTCATGGGCCTTTCTCACGATTACCTAAATAGGCTAACAAAGAATGTTCCCGACAAGAACAAGGGGCTTGCTGATGTTATCGAGCGAATTGACGCAATTAGGCTCGCATCCGAGGGCAAAGATGAGGACATCGAAAGATGGAAGATCGAAGCCAAGAAGGACAAAGAACAGGCTCCTAAACTAAAGAAGATGAGTCAGGAGAGAAAGAACGCACTAATCAAAACCTTCGAGGTTGCGGGCAGGCTAGAGGGTGTCAACAGAAATAGGTCAACCCACGCTTGTGCTGTCCTAGTGTCTGATGAGTCTATCTTCGGAGCAATTCCGTGCTGTTGGGATGCGAATAAGAAGTCATTGCTTACCGGGTTCGACATGTATGATGTTGAGAAGCTGGGGTACATGAAGCTAGACCTACTTGGACTAAAGACCCTCTCCGTTGTTGCTAGAACCATGCCTGACTTCAAGGATAGAGTTGGCGAGTTCGATGATGCAGAGGTTTACAAGTCAATTGCCAAGGCTAACAACAAGGGCATCTTCCAGCTTGAGTCTAAGCTGGGGGAGAACTGGGCCAAGAAGGTTAAACCAGCAAACATTGAGGAGTTAGCCGCAGTTATCTCTCTTATTAGACCAGCAGTTCTTGAGTCTGGTCTAGCCGACCAATATTTGAGAAATAAGAACTCTGGTGAATTCATGACGATTCACCCGGACCTAGACCCTATCTTCAAAGAGACCTACGGCATCATGCTTTATCAGGAGCAGATGCTTGAGGTGGTAAAAGTGTTCGGAGGGTTCGACCTAAAAGAGGCGGACAGCCTGAGGAAAGCAGTCGGTAAGAAGATTCCAGAACTAATGCAGAGTTTCAAGCAGAGGTTCCTAGACGGCTGTATCAAGAAGTACAATAATGGACCTCTGGCAGACGAGCTATGGGGCTGGATCGAAAAGGGTGCGGAGTACGGATTCAACAAGTCCCACGCACTAACCTATGCGATGATGGCGTACACCACTGCATATGCCAAATTCCACCACCCACAGAAGTTCTACTGCTCACTCCTACAGCTATCAGATAACGAGCAAAAGCCACAGGAAGAGATCAGCGAGATCTTCTACGATGCCAAGCTAAAGAAGGTGTCAATTCTTCCTCCGTCCCTAGTCTACTCAGAAAGCGATTTCACGATTGCAGGAGACGACATTTACTTCGGCCTAAAGTCAATTAAGAAGGTTGGCAAGGCTTCAATGCAGATAGTAAGAGACATATACGAAGACTCCAAGGATGACAATAGCTTTATTGTGGGCCTCAGGAAGGCCAAGAAGGACGTTGTAGAGGCTCTAATCTATGCAGGAGCATTGGACTTCCTAGAGTTTGAGCGTGTCAAGCTACACTCCACAGTTGACTTCCTAAAGGGGTTAACAGATAAAGAGGCCAAGATCTTTTCCGCAATTGCACTTGCAGAAGGCTCTATCGACCTTAGTACCGCAAGGACAAACAAGGTTGTGGAGTTACCAAAGGCAAAAGATATCTTTGATGCGGTGATTGTCTTTAAAAGGTGGCTCAATAAGGAGAACATCACCTCCAAGGCGGTGAATGCAAAAAGAGTAGAAAAGCTTAACGAATCCATTGATAACCTAGTGAAGCTTAACAAAAGCAAGGACAAGCACAGGATGATGGCGGCTAAAGAGCTCCTATATCTGGGCATTCCGCTAAAGTACTGTGAAGTGGATATCTACGAGGACAACAGATCCACCCACAAGATTATCAATGTTAAGAACGAAATCCCCAGAAAAAGGTTTTCCACGATTGCCATCATTTCGAGCGTTTACGCAAAAACGGATAAAAACGGAAATAAAATGGCTTTTTTGAAAATTTCTGACAAAACCTTTAGTATGGATGCTATAGTATTCTCGGAGGCTTATGAGAAATCTAAAGCCAATATCAAAGAAGGCAATGTGTGCTTTATCGAGGGAATAATCTCAAGAGACGGCTCACCTTTAGTAGATTCTGTACAAGGACTATGATGACTGACAAGAATGCAATCTTGACAAAAGAAATCCTAGCACCAGTGATTGACCGCTGGAAGAACGTACTTGGCCTATCTGGCTGGGAGTTTTCTATTGCCGTGTGTGACGAATTAAGCATGAATGCAAGGATCAGAGAGTTCGACAAGGATGCTTTGGACGAAGATACAGTCCTAGGGTGTGTAACCCACTGCTACCCCGTCGAACAGGTTGCTACCGTCCAGTTCAGAAAGGACGCTCCCAAGTTCTTCGGACAATGGGTCAACCTAGACACTCTCGTTTGTCACGAGCTAATTCATGTGCTAGTTAGATCAGAGTTCGACAGATTGCCGAAAGCTGCTCAGAAATCAAAGAAATTAGGGGAATTAGAAGAGTTTATTTGTGATAAGTTCTCCTATATCCTGTTCAAATTAAGCAACACTCAAAATCATAGAAATGAGGAAAAATGAGTGAACAAGAACGTGCAATGACCAATTCCGTCTACGTCGAGGGTGCAACCCGATTCGTAGAGACTCGTAAGGCCGGAGACAACACTGTTACCAGTTTCTCCCTAGATAACGTTGACAAGCGTGGGTTCCACAACTACATGCCAGTAGAGATCTGGAATGCTTCCGCTGAAGTGCTTGACCTACTAAACTCAGACGAGCCTGTCTTGGTTCAGGGATCAATCAAGCTTAACAAGTGGACCTCAAAGGATGGCGAAGAGAAGAAGAAGCTTCTAATCAACGCTTTTGAGATCAAAGATGCCGCAGCTCATCGTGAGTCTCGTGCAACCGCAGGTGGAGGCGGAACAGCTCGCACTAAGTCCGTAAAGACTTCACAGCGAGTAGACCAGCCAGAGGCTACCGACATCGGTGGCGAAAACCCATTCCTAAACCTATAAGAGAATCAGCGGAGATATACAATGGCGAAGAAAAAGAAAAAGTCAAAAGGTAAGGGTCAAAAGGCGGCCCCATCTAATAAGTCGTCTAATCTGCCTAACCTTGTCTCCGATACCGTAATGACAAGACAGGTTATGGGTGCAGAATTTGACCCGTCCTATGACGATCTTGGCAAACTAGAGGACATGATCGCCAACGGCGTGAACAAGGATCTTGAGAAGATCAAGGTTCTGTTCGTTTCAGAGGCTTCATTCCTACATACCGGATTCTCAACATACGCAAACAACGTACTAATGCGTTTGCACGAAAACCCAAGGATTGAGTGTGCAGAGCTTGGCTCCTACGGCAAGGCTTCTGACCCTCGTGCCCATAGCATCCCTTGGAAGTTCTACTCCAATGTGCCAGAGACCCAACAAGAAGAGCAGGCTTTTCAGGCCAACTACCAAAAGCTCCAGTTCGGTCTATTCAAGTACGAAGAGGTTATGAGGGACTTTCAGCCCGACATTATCCTCCTTCATCGTGACTGGTGGATGGACGAAGGGTTGGTTAATCATCCAATCACAAAGAAGAGCCATGTAATCTGGATGGCTTGTGTTGACTCCTATCCTCAGAAGTGGGAGTGGATGAAATCATTCCAAGAGGTTGACACTCTTATCGGCTACGCACACTTTGGAAGAAAAGTAATCGAAGACCAGAGTAGAGAGCGTCTTGCTGGGCTAAACAACATTCAGCCCATGGATGTTAAGATGGTGGCTCAGGCGGGTGTTAACCCTGAAGAGTTCTACCCTCTTGACAAGGCAGAGGTGAGAAAGAAGTACAATATTGACCCCAGTGCGAAGATCATTGGCACGGTTATGAGAAACCAGCCAAGAAAGCTTTTCCCTAGGATCATGGACTCATTCTCGGACTTCATGAGCCAGCACCCAGATACTGCCGCTAACACGTTCCTATTGTTACATACTGGGATTCCAGATGTCGGCTTCGACATTCCAGAGTCAATGTTCAGGGCCGGTATCGAGCATCGCACCCTGTTCTCAATCAAGTGTAGCTCTTGCCAAGAGAACTTTGTAGAGCACTGGGGGTTCCATACTCGTGCATGTAGATCATGCGGAGCTAAGACCCTCGTTACACCAAACACCGCAAATGGCCTAAACAACGAGAAGTTCAACGAGGTTTATAACCTAATGGACCTATACGTTCAGGGTAGTATCGCTGGTGCCGACGAGATGCCTGCAACAGAAGCCAAGGCTTGTGGCATCCCTGTAACGTGTACTGACTATGCGGCAATGTACGAGAAGAACAGAAATGGTGGTGGCCTACCAATCAGGGTAGAGACCATGTACACAGAGGCAGAAACCATGCAGAATAGAGCCATGTTCTGTCGCAAGAGTCTTACAGAGAATATGGAGAAGGTCCTGTCAAGCGACTTCACCCAAAAGAGGCTTTCAGCAGAGGCACGCCAGACCGTGCTAGACCACTACAACTGGGATCTAACAGCCAAGAAGTGGGAAGCCGCTATCATGGATGCAGACCTAAAGGGCAGAAAGGTCTGGGAGAGAAAGACAATCGCCTGCCTTATCGATGCCAGTGGTGCAACTGACGAACAGGTTGACATGACAATCAACTCAATCAGTCCGCTAGTTGATAGGGTTGTTGTATTCGAAGGTGGCGGAGACCGCACTTTCGGCGGAATCGGCCTAATTGCATCCAGCTTTAACGAGGCTCAAGAGTCAGTTGATGAAGACTGGGTACTGCGACTCTATGCAGGAGAAGAGGTCCAAGGCGAGCCTAAGACGCTTTCATCAGAGGCCGACACTCACTGGGACCTTGAGGGCAACATTCAGCTAATGACCCTAGAGGAGAACGAGGGCGGAATCCGCATGGACAAGTCCCTGATTGAGCCGAGATTTGGGCCAGTCGCATATAAAGAGGGCGACAAAACAGCCATGATTGTAACCTCCTCACAGAAAGCCGCTGGGATTCTTACTCAGTACGAAAGCTTCCTAGACCAACTAGAGAAGCACAAACAGGATGGCAACGAAGAGGAATTTGAGAAAATGCGTGAGGGGTTCAAGCACTTCTATCAGCATCTAGGTGCTCTAGTTGATCAAGACGTAAAGACAATCTTCCATATCATTAAAAGGAGAGCACAATGAAAAAAGTAGGAATCTGCCTAATCGCAAGAGACTCAGAGGTTATGCTAAAAAACACTCTTAGCCTCCTTGATGCGGATTGTGGCAAACTAACCGAAAAGTACCAGTTCTTCCTAAGCATGTACGAGAATGACTCAATGGATGACACTATCGACATCATGAGCGAATACCCTCTAAAGAACATTAAGAGTGTCGTAACCAGCGAAATAACCAATAACGAGAAGTTCGGCAGTGTTGTCAGCAAAGAGCGAATCGAGCTAATGGCACGCTGTAGAACTAAGTGTGTTGATGCCCTCTATGAGCAGGTCGGTGGAGACCTTGACCTAATCATATGGTTAGACGTTGACTACACTTGGACCAATGATTCTATTGAAAAGCTTCTAGATGCGGTAGATGAGGACGGGGCTAATATTGCAGACGTTGCATCAGCCTACTCCCTCCACGCAGACATTCAGAGGCCACACATGGAGCTTTACGACAAGTGGGCAACTCGATACCAGAAGGACCACAGCTGGTGGCACTGTTCACCACACACCTTCATGCCCGAAGCAGTACCAGTATACTCAACCTTTAACGGTTTGTGTGCGTACAAGGCTGGGCCGTTTAATGAGGGACTAAGGTTCTCAGCTGAAAGCGAGAGTCTACCGAAGCTAGATGTTGAGCACGTGTCAATCTGTGAGGGTTTCCAAAAGGCTGGCCTTGGTAGGATCATGCTAATGAAGGATCTCTTCTCACTGCACTTCTCTGACCCGAACAACCTAGATCCATGGATGGCACAGCCTAATCCACGGTTTGAGAGGTAATTCAGTGAATATCAATGTAAACTGGGAGGACTATCCTGTCAAAGATAGGGCTGGTGTTGCAAAGAAGCTCCTCCGAATGGTAAAAAGGTACAAGGATGTAAACAGGGTGCTGAAGGACATGTACAAGGGGGAGACTGCCGTTTGTATCGCCACAGGCTCTTCCGTTCTAGACTTTACACCAGAGGAGCTATCAGCAAAGATTGGACACCTACCCGTCTTCGCCCTTAAGATGGCGGCTAAGAGACACGAGGACATCGTTGACGTTTGCGTGAGCAACTACTACAATACGTTCGACGAGGAAGTCCCGTATCTTTTCCTAGCCAGACAAGAGGCCCCATACACTCAGGACAACCCTGTTCAGAAGCAGATTCTCTACCCGGCTACATTCAAGCAGTATTTCGACAATCCTCCCGATGTTCAGTGGGGGTCAGACACCTCCCGTGGACACTCTGGATCGGTATGCTACGCCAATAGGTGGGAAGAGAATAGTATTGAGAACTCGCCTAACGACAGGATTCTAGGCCCGGGCTGTCTAAATGACATGGCCATTCCTGTAATGGTTCACATGGGGATTAGTCATATCCAGTTCATGGGCTGGGATGGCTCTGATGTTAAGCATAATGGGACAATCAATCACTTCTACGATGTAGAGAGAGAATTTGAACCCACCATGAATGGTATCTCACGAGGATTCGATCTTCGTAACCTAAAGGCAGACACCCCTTTAGACGAGCAAGAGATTGTCAGGAGAGCAACTCTTGACATGCAGACATACTTGTCCGACAATGGCGTAGGTATGACAATATTGACCAAAAATAGTACAGTAGATGAAAATATCAACAGAGATTTCCATTTGTACTCAAAAAAGTTGTCAGAACGCTAAAGTATATGCTATAATAGGGTGTAATCAATCCCAGAAAGGATTAAAGATGCCAAGACATATCGATTTCGAGAACATCGAGGAGAAGCTAGATGTAGCACTTGAATCTCCTGAGTGGAGAAAGCTTGTAGAGGACGTTAAGGCCTCTAGGACCATCTATGTCGTAGCTAACGGTGGGCTCTGGGCCGTAGGGTCCCATGCCGCTGACGATGGAACTCGCTTGTTCGCCAAGGCCAACATTGAGAAGTTCTTCTTTACTCTTGACTCCCAGTGCATGATGACATCACTAGCCAATGATTTCGGGTTCAATAACATGTTCCTTCGCTGGCTTGAGGTTTCTCGTCTCGCCGGGCAAATCAATGAAGACTCCATGATCATCTCTCTATCCTGCTCGGGCAACTCTAAGAACGTAGTTTCTTGCATGAGCTGGGCCAAAGAGAATGGTATTCGCTGTGCTCAGATTTCAGGACAGAAGTCCAATGTGATGCCCGATGGAATCAACGAGGTGTCCCTAGACACGGAATACTTCCACACCTGTGAAGTTATGACGCTAATGCTGTTCTATGATATGATTCATGAACTCGGTGGGGCTTGCCCAACAATTCAAGCAGAGATCGTTCGCAAGGGTTCAGCCGAGAGCCTCGGTCGCAGTCCCCTAGGAGAGTAATGCGTACCGTAGCAGTCATTCCAGTATCTCTGGGTAGCACCCGAGTCAAAGATAAAAACCTACTTCTAGTAGCTGGCGAGCCCTTGGCAAACTATGTTTGCAGGGCCGCTCTAGAGGCAGATGTTTTCGACGAGATCTTCTTGTTCTCCGAGCATGAGGAGTTTCGCAAGATCGCAGAGATGAATGGCGTTTCCTTCCTAAAGAGGTGTAAGAACAGAGGTGGCTCGGACTGCCTGATGGCCAACTCTTCCTCGTCGTGTACGGGTCAGAGGTGTCAGGTCCACGACCACTACCTAGCCCACTTCTGCGACATCGCACCATCCGATTACTTTGTTCAGCTTCATTCAACATCTCCCCTTATTACTGCGGGTACTATTCGGGACTTTGTAGGCCAGCTACAATACTGCGATACGCTGATCGGAGTTGAGAATCAGCAGAAGGAAGCCTTCATGTATGACTCCACTCTTAACTTCAGGCTGAATGTTAAAACCCCCACTCAGGATCTTGATCCAATTTCCACCGTGTGCTGGGCAATGACTGGATGGAATACTGATAAATTCATTGAGCGTTACATTGAATCCACCAGATCTAAGGGTGATTCAAGCCCCACATTCGGGGGAGAGGCAATGTTTTACGAGATTCCCGCACAGGAGGCCCTTGACGTAGACACCATGGACGAGCTGTTCATCGTGGAGGCATGCTTGAATCACAGGAAGAGAGCGAAAAGTGTCGGGACTCAGTATCTCGACCTCGACAGTTTCATTGGTATTGATCGTGATGTTAAAAAACTAATAGAGGAAGATGGATCCCCCATGAGAGAAAACGCTTGCAACAGACGCAAGATAAGCATTTCAGAGCTAAAGGATCTCGCAGATGGCGAAAACTGCTCCATCCCGGTGGTCTGGACTGATAACGATCAAGTATTCTTTATTCAGCAATCAAAAGGCGAGGGCTGTAGGTATCACTACCACCCAACGAAGACGGAGTTCTGGATTATTATGCAGGGAGAGTTTGAATACTGCGTTGCCGGAGAAGAGTCTTTCGTCGCAAAGGCTGGGGATATAGTCTCCATACCTCACGGAAAACCTCACAAGATGACCTGCGTCAGTGACGAGATAGGAATCCGCATTGCTTGTGGTGAGAATAACTTTTCCCACATCTATGTAGAAGAGGACGACAGCAATGAACTCTAGAATTCTCGACTTCAATGGCAAGAGAATATTAGTAACAGGGGGTAGCCGTGGAATTGGCAGTGCCATCTCAGACGCACTCCGTGCATCAGGCGGTTTCGTAGATTCTATCTCATCCGAGGATTACGATCTTTCAAACAGGACTGATCTAGAAGACCTATGTAGGCACTGTGAAGAAGAAGAGTTTGATCTGGTTGTCAATAATGCGGGGATAATCTTCTCAAAGAAAATTACCGAATGCTATCCCGGAGACGTAGATCACAATAGGCTATTGGACGTAAACCTTAATGCCCAGATTATGATCATGGGGGCTTCAGCCCGTGGAATGATTAGAGCCGGTAATGGTGGTAGGATTGTAAACATTGCATCCATTGCGGCAACAACTGTTCGTGATGGAAGAGTGTCTTACTCAGCCGCTAAGGCGGGCTTGGTTGCTGCTACAAAGGTTGCTGCTGCTGATCTAGGAAAGTATGGCATTCTAGTAAACACTATCTCTCCGGGCTTTACCATGACAGAGATGACAGCCACCAACATGCCGAAACACGAGCAGTATTCTTTTGCTGATCAAATTCCATTGGGAAGACTGGGAAAACCCGAGGACATTGCCAACGCAGTGATGATGCTCGGAGGAGACCTTAATACGTTTATTACTGGTCAAGATTTAATAGTTGACGGCGGTTTTACGTTTACAGTGACACCCTAGATAAGAAAGGCTTACCATGACAACTAAAAAGCAACAAGATGAATTTGGAGCCAACTGTAAGGCAGAAATCGATGTCAGTATTGGTATCGACTTTGATGGGGTAATTTTCCCCCTAGGTGGAAATCCAGTGTACCCAGAGCTAGACGTTCTCCCCATCCCCGGATCCAAGGAGGCCTTGGAGGCCATCCACTCAGTATATCCAAATTTGATCCTCCACACATGCAGAGCCAGAGAAGATCGTCCAGAGTCAGCCATTCCTCACATCGAGGCGTGGCTAAAAAAGCACGACATGGCACATCTCTTCTCAGAGATCACCGCACTCAAGCCAAGAGTCACATTCTACATAGATGACAAGGGTATCAGACACACGGACTGGAAATCAACGCTGGGGCAGATTGGTGTCAAAGTTGAATAAAGCACTAAAAATATTAAGTGAAGCATCGAAAAGCCTCTATAGGAAAATCGTTTTCTTCATAGGAGACCTAAGGTCTCTAGATGGATTCCCTTGGTTCACGTATGCGGTTCGTAAGCACGAGATTGATTACGATGAGGTTGCTCGTGCACTAAAAGTAATGCAGCCCGGGGACATTGGCCTACACAGAGATCACGGATACCTTTCAAACGTTGCAATACCGGGCTGTTTTAAGCATGCATGGGTTCACGTTGATGATGGTGACATTGTAGAGGCGATATCAGATGGCGTAGTGAGAAGAAATGCAATTTATCCTATCTATTCAGATATGTCTATAATCCTGAGACCAAAGGATAAGGACGGTTACGTAACGTCAAATAGGGCTCAAAGTCTTATTGGCGAGAATTACGATGTAAACTTCGAGTTCGACATTGAGAAATCCAACGCTCACTTTTACGGAAATAAGAATAGCAAGTACGATCCAGCATTTAGCTGTACGGAGGTTGCTGCATTCTCTCTATACAGAGAGGACGGGGGTCACGGCATTGAATCATCTGACGTATACGGAAAGAAAGTCTTAATTGCAGACAGCTTCATTAACGAGGACATGGAGATAGTATGGCTAAGTGATTCTGTAACATTGAAGAATGTAATGAAATTTGGCCTAGACCCATCTGCTGTAAGAATAATTTCAGAATATCTTAACAAATAAGCGACCTTAAATGCTATTATTATAGTGAAAGAGGTACGATGATTTTGAATCCAAATCCTGTCGAGCTGAGAAAGATGATGTTCCGCCAGCCGGGTGTCCAGCACACCGAGTTCGGCTCCGTATCATATTCCACACAGAAGAAGGATGAAAACGACCTCTACATAACCGAGGATCATAATATCCTATTCAGCGAGCTAGTCAAGCTCCAGAACGCACACCTCACATGGTCGGACTCCATCGTCATCGACGGCTTTATGTCTGGCTCCCCCAACAAGGGTGTCCACGTAAAGTTCATTGTAGACAAAGAGTTTCCACACCTAGCCGCTATGGCCAGAACAATGCTGTTCAATATGGGCCACACGCACATCGACCCCACAGTAAAAGCAGATATCACCATTTACTGCACTCCCAGACTGGAATGTCCCAAGCTGAGAAGAAAGAACTCTAAGGGGTTCACTCGGGCCAAGGGCAATGCCATTACCTTTATCGACAGGGAAGATAGTTCCGCAAGGATCATCGGCTCTGACCGATTTGAAGAGGTAAGGAGGACAATGCTCAATCTGTGGACTGAGATCATTGAGGAGAGAGGCGATATCGGACTATTCGGGTCTATCAGAAACGAACAGATCCCCGGTGACGAATGCGGGCTCCTAATGCTAGGGTCTGACGAAGAACGACTCCTCGTTTCAGCCTTTGGTGGGGAGAGAAACCTCATTTGTCAACCATCTGTAGTGGGATTCGATCCGAACAATGGTCCTTATGTAGCAGACAGAGGAGCTTTCCTGTCTATTCATGACAGAGACTCGTCTCAGAGGAGACTCTTTGAGGCAATCTGCTCCCAGACTGCTGTCTTACAAGATGCCGTAGTAGATCCAGACACGGAAGTCGTGGACTTCGAGAACAGCGTGGGTGGGATGGCAACCTTCTACCTACCGTTTGAAGACGCTGAGTTCTGTGAGCCTAAGAGATATAAGCAGACGAGCTACATCATTCTGCTTGAGTCCGATTCGGACCTGACACCAGCGGCTTGCAGATTTACATCTGAGCAACTTGGGGCACGTTTATTCCTAAACGGGAAGGACTTCTTCCTATCTCAGGATAACTTTACCCAGAAGATAGACAAGATCTTTGAATATGTTAGGGCGGGCAACGTTCAGTCCTACATGCTAAACAATTCGTCAGTGGCGGGCGGGTACTCCTCAATGCCAGCAGAACAGCATCAGGCGGCTATCAGGGCCTGTGTAATCGGCTCAGTTGAGTGGGAGAGATCCGAACTACTCGGATTTGATGTTCCAGCAGTGGACATTGTGGGCGTAGATTCCTACTTAACAAATCCAGCACTGTCATATGGCGACGATAATAGACACTATGAGTATTTGGCACGGGCATCTATCTTCAGATCTGAGCGAGAGACGGCACTAAGGGAATACTGGGGGGCAAACTCCGATATAGTCCACGCATTCGGTGCCATCGAAACAGACCTTGACAGGGATGATAAGCACGAAGAAGCAAATGAGGCGGGCTTAAAGGCGTTCACGTCTAATGGAGTGTCATACTTAACGGAAAATGCGATGTTCTCGGCAGGGTACTGCCTTTGTGATGGGTCGGTCAAGTACTACTACTGCCCGTTCCACGATGAGTACGGAATTCATGGAGAACGACGGGCTTAAGTAATATTCCACCTCATGTTGCGGTCTTCTTTTTTCCCGAACATAGTAGGATGACATCTAATCTCATCCTCATCGGCCTCGCAGGTATGGTCATAACATACAAGAACCATTGTCTTCTCACTTTTACTCCAGCAGGGGATATCTATTGCTCCTAGGGTGGGATCGCAGATAGTAATGTTAAAGTCGTCCTTAAGTTCCTCAGTCATACTGAGCATTGACTCTAGCAACGCATCGAGTTCAATATTGAGTGCCCTCATACGGAGAACATCATCAAGCTTGGCACTTCTGCCTAATTGCTCTAGTGGTTCTAGCTCTTCAGAGATCTTAATAGACCTATGGGTCTTAATCTCCAGATCGATAGAATATGACTTTAACAATGGAATCATTTTTAGGATTTCGGACATGTAGTATGTCATGATAAGCCTTCTAAGCCCTGCTGGGCTATAGTATACTATACGTATGTTGTGAAGGCCATAGGGCTTGTTCTAAGGGCTCGGCTCCCCTTTATGTGCCACCAGTCCAACCTCTACACAAAACCCCTTACAGCTGGTCTCACGAGCTCCAGAGGAGCGTTAGATAAGGCTTGTCCTTATCAGTCTTAGATGTCTTCTAATGAGTTATCAAAGGCACCCTGCCAACGTCACTAGCCATGGATTACACGGTAAACCAACGGGGCTAGATCCTGTGTTAACCATATTAGCTATCCGCAGGATTTGCTACCTGAAGGCCGAAAGCACCACTGATCGAAGATCAGCCCATCTTTGATGGGTTTGTGCTTGAAGGGTGGAAGGTAGCGATACTATAACTCGAAAGTGATTATACCCCTCCTACGTGGTTTTGTAGAATGTGTTGGGGCAAAAAAATGACCCCCGCAGAACGCAGGGGCCTATGCTTGATATAGAGATCAAGTTTTGAAGAACTCCGTCTTATGGAAGGACTGGGAGCCGGTGATATGTATTACTATACGAAATTAAGTCTGTGGGGTTACTGGTAGGGCAAAGTCCCAATATGAGGCGGGCAGATCTACTACCTCTTCTCTCATCAGCTGGCCGTTTGCACGGAAGTGCGTGATGTGTGCCTTGTCCCCTCGCTTCTCACTAGTTAGAATGGTAAACTGGTTATTCTTCCCGTCTCCCCCCATTCGGACATACATGGCGACAGCCTCTGTATCTGGGTGGATTGGGTTAAACCCTACTGTTCCGGAGACAATGGCAAGATCCCTGTCTAGGAGATCTCCAAACCGTGTAGATCCATAGTGATACTCGAACTTTTCCCCGTTTGACAGGGTTGCACTTAAAACAAAGCTTTTTTCCATCTTTACTCCTATCATCCATATAGTAGCACGAATGTGCAATGTTAAACAAAAAAATTCCCCAGACGATTGTGGATTTCGTCCGAGGAAGTGAACCATGGTAGTGGTTTTTTGTTTTGTTTACTTTTTAGGCACCGAAGTCAGTCTGGAAGTAGTACCTAATGTTCTCTAGTGTTCCAGATGTAGTCGGGACTACTGATAGAGCAACTGAGAAGATGTGCTGGGTAGCCTGATCGTAACCGTTTCCGGAGCTGTGGTCTGCGATGACCAGCCTGTTTCCAGATCCATCAACAGTTGCCCATGTGGTTGCTCCCTCTCCGTCTTTATCAAAATCGACGGCATATGGGGTGATCCCAGAAGGGGCATCTGCGGGGGTGGTTCCGTCATCACACCAGAAGTAGGTGTTAGAGGTTCGGAAAACGGACCCGTCGTCGGACTCTAGGTTGATCATGATGGTCCCTGATGGACGCAGATCAAAGTCCGGAGCTACTGCTGTTACGTTGGCTGGAAGAGCTGTCAGGGTTCCGCTGTATGCCTCCACTCCTGCGTTATCGTTAATGACGATGTTGGAGGATGAGATGTATTTGCAGTTTGGTAGGGCACCTGAAGTACCTGCGGCTCCTGCAACGCTTCCGTTACCGGATGCTACCCAAGAGGTGCTCTGAGCTGACCCTGATGGAACTGAGGATCCTGATGTCGCTGCTGAGAACCTGATGTGGTCCCATGTTCCTGTGTTGAACGCAGTTCCAGATGCTGCTGGATTGCGAAAGGTTAAATTTACTGCCATTTTACGGCTCCTTATTGTCTGTGGGGTTAATTACTCCCCAAACCTAGGTTTCTAATATACTATACGAAATTTGCTATGTATTTGTTATACTACTGAAGACCGCTTGGGCCTAGGATTACTGGGAATTTCAATGTAAGGGATCTTAGGGTGTACCCCACTCCTGAGGCGTTTAGCCCCTGTCCGTCCATTGCCGTCGCTAGGTCAACAAGGGAGATACTCTCTAGGTCAATGCCTTCGTCATTATTGGCTATGTGTCCGAATGCCGGAGTCGCTCCCGAGGCGTTGGCGGAGGAGGCTACGGCGTTCTTTACGTTTGAGGCGATGGCATCTCCGTCGGTATCTCTTGCGTCTGGCCAGTGAGAAGCCATGTTTTGCATATCTTCTTGGAATTTTGACCACATGTCCATCTCGTAAACTGTTCCAGATGGAGAGCTGTCCTGTATCTTTAGTGTAGAGAAGTAGCATCCAGATGGGTAGTCTGATGAAGACAGATTTTTTACGCCAGTTTCCCAAGAGTTGTTTTGAGGATTATCCCCATCAGAAAACTGGAGATCCCAGCTAATAGGGAAGTCTCCGTATACCGAGTATACTGATGAGGCTGTTGCCCCAAAGCCACCTGTTCCTAATTTTGCTTGCTTTGGCCTGTCGGTGTCATTGTAGATGTCTCCGTTAGACTTTATTAGCTCTGGAGCATGCCCACCTGCTGTAAAATACATCTGGATAAGACTTGGAGGGGTTCTCACTACGTTAAGCCCGGAGGCAATTGATCCACTTGCATCAAAGTCGCTTGGCCCTAGTTTTGAGAATATCTCATAGTGCTCAGCACTCGGCCTATCTCCGAGTGTCGCAATCTCTTCAAAAAACTCGTCCTCTTCGTATACAACCTCTTTAGTGTCGCACTGCAAGTATGACGGAAAGTCCGTTGCTCCACTTGAGGAAACTAGGCCGTGTGGCAGGTGCCTATTTGTTTGAAAGCAGACATGAGTGCCGTCCCAGTCGCCTCTTCCAACTAGAGGAGTCCAGCTTGAACTAGCGGAGTTTCTTGAGTCGATTGTTATATCAACTAAAACCTTTGATCCGCTTCCCAGAGGGTATGCCATGTCGTCACTTGGTAGTGCATATCCGGATACTGCACCGTACTTTTCAAAGTGTCCGGATAGGCTTGGAAGAACCCATGTCAAGTTTGACTGGAAAGGGTGGTGTGTCTTGTGGTATCCACTAGGAGAAGCTTCTTGCTGGTGGTAGTAGAGGGTTCCGTTTAGATCGTGGTTGAATTGCTGAGATGGACTGTATGTTGTATCCTCAATTGCAGATACGGTAAATCCATCTCCATTCTCTGACACCCTGTCCACAATGCCGTAATGGACACTGTATGAATCGTCTTGGTATGAAAAAGGAAGACCAAGGTCAGTTGATGACAGGTACACTATGCCACTAACAGACCCACCCGCACTAGATGGTCTAGTGTGAACGTAGTCTTTCATAGACACTCTGAGTGCATCACCAATGTTTTCGAAAGTAACCTCCTCAAAGAACCTTGGGTAGTGATTGTCAGTGCTACCCAAAACATCAAACCCAACAGGGTCGTCGTCGGAGGCTTTCTCTAGGTAGTACAGTATGTCTGGAGAATTTGTGTCTGGTTCATAAATAACCGAAGCCCTATCCATCTTTGGCCCGCATAATCTCATATACCCATAGTCGCCGGGTATGATTGATGATGGTGCTATGTACTCTGCTACAGCGTCTGCGTCTGTAGAGTTGGGGCCACTTGGAGCACTGTCTTGTGTTAGGTAAGGAAAAGACTCCTGTTCCCACTGATCAGTGTTTCCAAACTCTGCTCTTTCGTAGTTTGCCACAGCTCCGCTTGCTCCAATGTTTTTGGTAAAGCTTTCTGTGACTGGTGGCCTCCACATGATAGACTGTACAAGCCAGTCGAAGTGACCCATGAATGTAGCCTGCTGAAACTCTGGGTCTCTAGCGTCTCTCTCTCCTACTGCAACGCCGGAGCCAGAAAACTCTGATGATCCGTAGTTTCTTGACCCGCCCGGGTTGATTCCCCATTTAGAGCCTAGATGCTTGATGTCGTCTAGGTTTAGCGGGAATTGGCCTGCTCTTGCCCTTGTCAGCGGGTTTATTGTTACGTTTGTCCCTGAGGCGATGTTGAAGTACTGCACTCCATCTTGTAGTCTGTTTCCAGACGGTACGCTTCTCAAAAGGGACCTATAGTCAAACACTCTCCTCGTGTAGTCTACCATGTCGTCGTTCCAACCACTCATGCAGACAAGGCCGGAGATAGCTGTGTAAGTGTCTCTAATTAGGTAGTGAAAATTTGCCAAAGGCATTGAGAGTAAGTCCATGTATCCAGAAACCTCTGACTTTACTGTTCCGCTTGCGTCAAAATATGCGTAAAACTTTGGCTCTGTAGCGTTTCGCTCAGAGTATTCTGTTTTGATACCGCTTAGTGCCGCTGAGAACATCTGTGCAGAGTATGGGAGAATGTGCTGGTTTCCAGTTGTCCCGCTTGTTGACCCTGAGTCAATCCTTGGTACGGCAATTGGGTACACCATACCTGATGTGTTTGAAAGGTTTCCGGATGAATCTTGGAAGGTTTGCGAGTAACCTATTCCGGATGTTGGCAGGGTCATTCCGCTTGGCCATAGGCCTGATCCGTAGCTAAAGCTTCCCATTAGACTAGTCCGTAGTTAATAAAGGTTGGCTTTACAATGTGACATAGGACATGACTGATTGAGACATCCTCTTCTCCCTGTGTCTCAGTGTCGGACTCAATGATAACCACTCCAACGTCTCCAACTGAAACAATCTTTGGATCAATGCCTACGAAAGAAACTTTTACACTGTCAGACGCATCGTCGTAAGATGTTGAGGAAAGGTTTCCTACTGCAAATGTGGCGACTACACCCCCTTCTCCAGTAGAGGCATTAGGTGCTGTTGTGACCTGAACAAACTTTGCGTTACCGCCTCCACCTCCTGCGTTCTGTACGTATAGAGAGGAGGCACCTCCTGATGCTGGAGTGTAGTCATATGCTCTTACGTTAGTTGAGGACATTGGAGATGCGACCTGAACACGGCTACCGCTTGATGCAGCAGTTGTGTTTTCTTGGTCAAGCAACGGGACGTTTGTGATGGAGATACTCTGTCCGCCGGATCCTGCTATTGTAGCTAGGTTTACAACATTTTGTCCATTAACAACACTTACATCGGATGTAACCGTCATAACCTTTGCTTCGGTAAGGTCAACACCTCCCGTGAACCAGTGCTGGAACGTTCCATCTTCAAGTCTTTCGTAGTGGTACGTTGCATCCATTCCCACGTCAAGAAGGCCATCTTGTGCCCTTGCTATCTGTGAAGACTGTGTTCCAGCGTTTAGAGCTAGGTTTCTTGGATAATCAGTCCCCCTACTGTCTGATGCTAAATAGTATGGGTCTCCAGATGTTCTATCGTAAACTACATCAACTGTCACTGGAATGGATCTCTTCTCGGCCTGTGAGCCTACTGAAATATTACTAATCCTTGTGTCGTCGATGGTGACAAAAGACTGCGGGATTGATATGTCAAGCTCAAGGCCGTCAATCTTTGTCTCAATCTGCTTAATGACAAAGGAGAGGTCTTCCTCTCTGTCTCTTTGGACAGGCTTTGCCTTAATGAGCTGTGGGAAATGTGACTTGACGGAGTACTTTGTTCTCCAGTTTTCAGACGCAACCTTGCTCACATTTACGCTAGTTATTCCATGGCTAATGCTTCCGTACCCCTGAGACCCCAACGTCTGATCTGAGAAATCATCGAAGCTAATACCCGGAAGGCCAACCTTTGAAACCTCTGCGTGGGTTGCACCCTGAGTGTCAATCTTCTGAGATGCCAAGAAGGCGTTTGCCTCGTTGGAAAGCTTCTGAACTGATGAGTCTGCACCCTGTGGCTCATAGTTCCAAGGGGCGAACCCCTCTTCGACCCTTACATCGAGCCTGCTTCCAGTTCCGCTTGACCAAGCTGATGGGTATGAATATCCGTACCTTCTGCTAACCTTGATAGGCAATCCAACGCTATGTCCTGATGCAGGGTTTAGCTCTGCGAATGGAACAGGGTTGAGTAGGGGGTCAGCGAAGTCTCCAGTCCAGTCTCCTGTTAGGAATGCACTGTTGGCCGTATTTAGACCTGAGGACTGCGTTAGTAGTCCTGAGTTCCTAGGAGAGTTGGGGTCGAAGCAGAAGTTGGGGAACGTTACGGTGATCCCCTTTTCTGAACTGTCCCACTCTAGGAATGGTGACTCAAATCTTGTCTTTGCGGACTTCCACATTGAGGCTTTGACTGGGACAAACTGGTTTGATGCATCCTCATTCCAGCTCTCAAACTTTGTAGGAACTCCTTCTCCGGTTATTCCCCACTTTGTCCCCGACGGCATAACACAGTACGCCTTGATCTTGTTTGTTGTATTGCTGTAGAATGGACTTAGTAGCTGATATGTTCCATCTATATTGTAGCCATCTTCGTATAGCCCACTTGCTTGATTCTCAATGTTGCACCAAGCTTCTCCAACGACCTCGATGTCATCAATGAAGGAGTATAGGGATGAGTCTGACTTTAGTATGTAAGTCTTTCCATAGTGTGTCTCTGCAAAGCTCTTAACCTTGTTGTACCAATTTACAATCCAACTTTTATCTGAATTGTATCTTGATGTCATCTGTGCCAAGTATTCTGTGGCCGGAACCTGACCAACAAAAGAACCTGAGCCCGGAACGTATCCAGATGTGCTAATCCTGTTCTCTAGGTCTTTCTCGTGAGCCCAGTACTCGATTGACTTCAGGGCGGCACTCAACTCAGCCTCTGTTGGGCTGTCCTCTGCCAAGCTGCCGTCTGGCCCAAAGTATTTAATGGTTACATTCTTCCATCCGGCCTCAAAGACTGGGGCTCCAACAGTTATTCCCATGTCATAGGATGCATTAAATGCTCCTGATGTAGGAATAAGTCTGCCGCTTCCAACTATGCCCTCCATCTCTGCACCAAAAAGCTTTACCTTGTTTGGCTTGTCTGCCTCGTCTGTTCCATACTTCAGGTGAACCGTCTCAGCTGTGTCACCCGGAAATGGAATGTTTTCCTTTGAGATAGATACGCTGAATCTTCTATTGATTACAGCAAGTTTTCCTTCTGCCATATTCCAGTATACGTCATACGATACATCTCCTAGGATTCTTGTCATTGCAGTTAGGAATCCCTCTGACTTAAGTCTCCACCTGTACGCATTAGCGTCCCCCGGTAGCTGTTCTTCAACGACTGCTGGAAGTGGTAGGGCAGAGATGAGGCCCGCCACGGTGCCTACAGTGTTCTCGTAGTAGTCTACTGCGTCATAGATCTGCCTGTAGGTTGCACCATCGTTAGCAATCTTTTCTAGCTCTCTTACATTTTTTGATCTGCCGGATGTAGCAGGTGCCACGTTAACGGTGTTAAACCAATTGTACACGTCTACCATGCTTGTCTCAGGAGTGTCATTTCTTCCATGGACTCCGGCTGTGTCTACAAAGTAGTAATCCAGCTCTGTTCTTCTGTCCTCTACTGTTATTGAGAGAAGATTGCCCCTATTGTCCTTAGAGTAGTCTGCGTGAGTGATTGATCCCTTTATAAGGAAGTCGTCAATACTGAAGTCTACTAAAGTTCCAATGGCTGGTAGGGTGTCATGATCGAATGACTCAGGAACATATGATAAGTTGAAGGTGTGTGGGGTTTCACCAAATCCAAAGGAGGCATTTACAGACGACAAGAAAACCCCGGATCCGGAGCCAAATAGCCCAGATGGGGATTCTATCAAGTTTGTCTGATAACTGGTGTCAATACCAGATACGTTTATAATTCCGCTCGCTGCCATTTTTTTCTCCTAGTTTGGCACTAAGTAAACCCTTGTTATACTATACGATTAAGTATTTAATCCGCTTGCTATGATATCGCTAACATAAACGTCACCGGAAGGGCCAGCATACTTATAGTTGGCTACTGGTATAAATTTACCCGGCTCTGAATACAGTGTTGTTGCTGATTTCTTACTGCTGGACTCTAGGTTTCCGAACCTCCAGCAAAGGCTCTCATCATCTGTCGCAACTGTTATTCCAGATGCTCCGCTTGCCGCCATCAGGACGGACAGTCCAGATGAGCTAGTTACGCTTCCGCTCTCTGGTGTTGCGGTGGTGTCAAGTGCTCCTAAGTCTGATCCTGACAAGTCTGATGCCAAGTTTAGCCTGAAGGAGTCCATGTCTACATATCCGTTCTTACTTTGAACCCTTGTAGTGATATGGAATATTCCCGGATAAGAATATGTATGGGTTCCAGAGAATGCCCCGGCATCTGTTACCGTTAGTCCTCCAGATACGGACCTGCATCCTTCGCAGAAGTCTATTGATACGTTATGTACATCAGTCCCTGATGGGACACTTCCGCTCACTGTTACTGTTGTCCCGCTTGCGTCTGAGTATACTACACCGCTAGACTCTGTGAAGGTGTGTACTCCGGAAACTAGGACTGAATCAATAGTTGCATCTGCTCCCACAACTGAGGAGCCCACTTCCACCTTGATTGAGAAGTTTGCACTATTGTCTGTTCTCTTTACCGTTATTCCCTGATAGAACTCTCCGCTTGTAGTTGGTGCGAACAGAAGGGATACTGGGACGCTCTGGGCCTGATTGGGAATTGTCTCTGAGTTTGCGAACACAGCTGCTTCCATGTTTACAGTAGATGTTTTAACTGTTATTGCCATTGTTGTCAACCTCTCCAGTTAATACGTCTACTCTTGCCCTGTTGTTGTCCCATGTAAGATTTATGAAGTTAATATCTCCGAAGTCTGACTTCTTCTTGCTTGATAGTAGGTTCATATATCCATCAAGACATAGATGCTCGTGAACCCAGACCATATCTCCCAATGAGAGCTTCTGGACTGGAAGAGTCTCAATAATCTGTCTTTTGTTGTTCCATACAGTGTCAACTAGGGCCATCTCTTCGTTCAGTATTGAGACCACTTTTCCCATTGATGATTGCATGTCTGTTGTTGCCGTAAATGAAACCTTTGCGGACTCTGGTGCTCCGGTTTTAATCTGCATCTCTCCCAAGAGGGTTTCAAGTGTTACAAAGGCTTCTCCGGATTTTCTATCTACTGAGTATTCCATTATAGTAGATCTCCTTCCCCGGTGAAGTCGTAGGATACTCTGATTTCGTACCCACCGCCTAGCCCTCCGACTACGCCCTGATTGTACGCTCCAGATGGAAGCTCTACGAATAGGTAGACGTAGCTTGTTATTTCTGAGTCCTCTAGGGTTGACTCTACTGATCCTAGTGATATTCCTGAAGCCTCTGAGATAGGGAATGCTTGAACTCCACTTGAGGCACTGGTTAGTGCAATATCTTTTGTCCAAGCTGAGTCAGTCCTATAGTATACAGTAGGGTTAATCCCTGAGGCAGATACGTCAGACGTATCGTTCATCCACATCTTTATATTGTAAACCCTTAGGCCGTCAACGATGTCTCCTGCTGTTGCATTGTCAAAGTTTTGTCCGCTTGGTGCTCCAAGGCTTACTGTTAGAGCCTTGGTATCTCCCACGACGGTTGATGAGGGGTTAAGGTCTGTTAGTGTTGCTAGGTTAAGTGCAACTCCACTCTCGGCTTGCTTGTTGAAACCTCCGATTAGGTCTGACTTTGCCGCTGGCCTGTATGCTCCTGATTCGACATGCCTGTACCCTGATGGGTCAAGCTTTGAAGTGTCCCAGCTGTAAACTACGGTTGGAGGTCTTGAGATTGTTATTGTTCCAGATGCTTCCGCCAGTGGAACCGCTACAATATAGCCGCCTAGTGATCCGCTTGCACTTCCGCTGGCTATAACTGCCTCTGCTGAAACATACCCGTGAACTAGTCCGGATGCGGACCCGGATGAGACGTGCTCTGCAAATACATATCCGCCCAATGATCCAGAAGTTGATCCGCTTGCGATTGCCTCTCCAGTCAGATATCCGCCCAATGATCCAGAAGATGATCCTGATGATACCAATACCGACTTCATGTATCCACCAAGGAACCCTGATGAAGAGCCTTCTGCGAGTACAATTGAGTCGATGTATCCGCCAAGAGAGCCAGATGCTGAGCCGCTTGCGATTGAAGTTGCTTCCAAGTGTCCGCCAAGGAATCCTGATAATGATCCGCTTGCTATCGGTGCTGCTGCAACATATCCGCCAACTGACCCAGAAGTTGATCCGCTTGCGATTGCCGCTCCAACCAGATATCCACCAAGGAATCCAGAAGTTGATCCGCTTGCAATCACGGGTTCGGTATATTTAAACCCAGATCCTCCATTGTATAGAATTTTAGCATGTCTGATATCTAGTGGAGCGTTGAACAGGGCAACGTCATCAAGGTTGTGGTCTCTTTGATGTATTCCGTAAACAGCAGATAATGACCCTGCTCCAAGTAGTTTGAAGTCATAGTTATCATTGGACTCTACACCCGGCCAAGCTCTTCTTATTACCTCTTCACCGTAGAACTGAACAGTTCCAAGTGCTGTTGTTTGCTTGGCTCCATTTAGGAAGACTCTTCCTTGTCCAGTCTTTGGATCCAAAACTGTTAAAACGTGGTTCCAGAGGGTCGTTGAAACACTTTCCGATCTCATGTCACTATCAATATATGTCCCGCCTACGGTTTGGAATGCAGAGTAAATGTCTGGCCCGGAGAAGTCCTGAGTCCTCTCCCACCAAGACGCTCCATCTTTTGCAGCGTTACTTTTCTCTCTGCTCGTTAGGGACATTATCGTGTCGTTATCATTACCAATGTTCCCCTTGAACCAGTATGACATGCTAAATGCCTCGCCAGATCCCAAGACGTTCCAAGCTGAGTCTACGCCTACTCCACTTGTATGGACTTCTCTTGTGAACTCCCAAGCCTTGTCTTGGCTTCCGCTTGTCGAAGTTCCTCCGGATACTGCTCCTGATACGTCAATCTTGAAGTCGCTAGACCCATCTAGGACGGCTGTGCTTGCAACCAAGGTCAGGTCCGCTGTCCCCTTGCTGTCTTCGAGTGTTGAGCCCGATGCTATCGGCCCGGCCTCGTCAAAGCTGTAATAGTGCTGAAGGTCTGCGTATACTGTGTCTTGAGTAATGCTATCGTCGTAGTCGGAAAGAGTGACACCGGATCCAGAGTTATAGAGGGTTTGAACTTCTCCAGAGGTTAAGGGCTCATTGAATACCATCACCGAGTCCATTTTGTATCCAGCAGCATCAACCCATACTGAATCTGTGCGGGTCAAGTTTTGCTTAAGGCCGAAAGTGTTCAAGCCCATTGCATTGGAGGAGTTCCTACCCGGATAGTTAAGGTTCGCAATGTTTGCGTTCGTTGATATAGCATGTCCGCTTCCGTTACAGTATAGATCTACAGTCGGCGAAACCTTATCTACTACGAGCGTCCAAAGCTTCCAAGATCCACTTGGTGCAGCTGTTGTCGCCGTGGTTGAACCAATAAATGATCCCGCACTGTGATAGAGAGCTACTTTCATATCAGTCCCTACCCTCTGGGTTACGACGGCGAGCTCGTTACTGGCTTGGGTCCCGTCCACGTTTGCCAAAGACATACCATCTTTGGTCCCAGCGGGTGATCCGTCTTCGTAGTCCCACCAAGCAATTGTGAAGCTTCCTGAGCCCGGTCCCCAGTTTACGGTCTCTGTGAAGACAGAGCCATCTGTGCCGTAAAACTGACATGGCACGACTAGCTGCTGAGAATTGGCTATGCCCACGTACTCCACGCCGCTTCCGTTCAACCCGGACACGGCGTTATATGAGTTTACGGAGCTCTGATTGGTATTCACCATGTGTGAAGTTCCAATTCTGTCAAGAATCGGATTTCCGTAGTTGCTATTCAGAAGATCAACCGTCTTCATGTCCCAGTAATGGGAAAGCTTTCCAGATAGTGATGCATCCATTAGTGCCATTGCTAGTCCCTATTCGTATTCTCTGTGTTTACAGAATATGAAAACTTGAGCTCTAGTCCCCCAAGTGATCCACCGTATGCTCCGACTGGAGTATCTCCACTTACTTGGATTGCAACATACCAGTACTGTGAACAGTGGCCGTCTGCATCCTGAAAGTAGGTGTTCAATCCGCCTGTTCGCAGGATAGACTCTGCTTGTCCGGACTGGACTGTCAAAGGAACCTCTTCGTCCTGAAGTAGGTCAAAGTTCTGAGTCCAATCGTCTCTAACCTCATAAACGATCTGAGAGCTTGTTGAAGAAATGTCTGAGTCGTTTACGTAAACAGTGCAGGAGTCAACGGTCTCGTTTCCATCTGCGAAGTCTACGAAGCTAACTGTGAAACATTTGGTTGCGGAGATGTCATCTCCGTCAGTCATCTCAATTGATCCGAGGTTAAGCGTTCCGGAGCTTGTTGTTCCAGAGGCTACAATACCAGAGAAAGTGGGGTGTGTGTTTACGTGCCTAGACCCCGAAGGATCTACACCGCTAACAGCCCATTCTCTAACAATAATCGTAGCCATTTTAATCTCTTTTCATACTATACTATACGTATTCTAGCTAAAATCGAAGGTTAACCTATGCTTCATGGAGCCGTCTGAGCCTCCATATGTGCCGTTTGGAACATCCGTATCTACGGTCACGCTAAGGTAGCAATACTGTGTGCTGTGGGAATCATCCTGAGCCACTGTTAAAGTAGTCTCTCCGGTTGTCCTGTTTACATTCTGTGCCACTGGCAATGTTGAACTAGAAAACGATCCACTTGCGTCCGTAATTGAAATGCCGCTTGTCCAAGCAGTCTGTATAACTTGGTTAAAGTAGTATGTCCCACTTGACATTGAAGTCTGAACAGGCATCCACATTTTCATGTTGTCAACGGTGCTGGCACCGTTTAGTGCGTCTACGTATGCGACAACGGCGTAGGTGCTTGTTGTAACCTTTGAATCTGTATTGTTGAGGGCTCCCATGTCGAGATACCCTGTTGCCGTTGCTTCGGCCTTCTGAACCCAGTTTCCGGCAGACTCTAGATGTCTAGATCCGCTAGGCGTTGCATCGTCAACTGAGAAAACATTAAACTTTATAGCTGGTGCTGCCATCTTAGCTTCCTAGGTCCACAGAGCCGTCTACCTTGGCTGCTGAGAGGTTCTTTGTGTACTTCCAAACGAGGGTAAACTGTATCTCGTTTGCATCATTATCTTTTGATACGCTCTGTGACTCAAGTCTAAGCGTTGTGTAGTTTCCTGACAGAGGTCTAACGGAGTCGATTCTGCCCTCGGCGTATGTCTGAAGGGATGCCATTGCGTACCCCTGAGAGCCCTTTGCATTTCCTGTGATTGTGAATGTTCCCTCTGTCGGGGTTCCAATGTTCTGAACCACGTTGCCCAACGATCTTCCAAAGATTGAGAAGGAAGAATACAGGGTTGCTGGCTGGTCGTCTGAAATGTCTAGGTTAAAGCTCTCGACTCCACTTGGGAGGTTGTCTGAGCTGTCATCGGTGTACTCTCTTGAGTAAGAAAGGCTTCCAGCGTTCTCATTCTTTGCTAAAGATTCTGATGTTGGACTGGACACGTAAATGGTTGCCGCTCCACCGAGTTCTGTGTAGACAGATGAGGCTGTTCCTGAAAGTGATGCCTCTACGGTGTTGTTCCATCCACTTAGGGCGTTAGCGTAGGCTGTCGTGCTTCTTCCTAGTCCTCTTACTTCTCCGTCTAGCCTTACGGTTGTTACTCCGTCTGATGAGGACAGGGAGGATGTTTGTGTGTGGATGAATGCGTTCTGGGAGAGTGTGTATACTGTTGATACCGAATAGGAGCCAGCGGCAACATCAACGTTTTCAGATCTCTTTCCCTCATAGCCTGAGTATGACCCGCTTGCCTGTGCAAAGGCTGGGTGATTAGCTGGCTGGTTGTCGTACCCGGTTCTTGTGTTTATGAACGTCCTTGCGTTTGCTAGGGCGTTATTTCCCGTTCCGGATGTGTTGATTCCTACTGCCGAGATGTTCTGTGTTACCTCGATTGTCTCAAGGTCGTCATTCTCTTGGTACGACCAAGACTCAGAGAAGTCGGATATGTTGTCTGTCCCTACGGCCTCCTCCCAAGACGCACTGAATGTGTAGTCTGCTCTATCGAACCAGACCCCTTCATCTACGTTTACATTTGAGATAACAGGATATACTCCAGATACTAGACCTGATGCATTCTCTAGGATCTTAAACTCCTGTCCATCCTGATCGAGTGCTGCAATTAGGCCGGACCTAGCTGCTACGATGTCAGAGATGTTACTATCGTCACCTGCTGTCTCAAGGAATGTTCCTGCGAAGTCTAGAGAGTGCCTGAGTCCAATTCCTGAACCCTTTGCATCTCTAAGCATCTCAGTGTTCCACGAAAACAGTGGTACTGGGGAGAACGAATATGATCCGTACTGCATTGTTACTGCCATTGGTTGCTCCTTATCGACCTAGGTCGTCAGTCAGTCCTGATTCTCCCAATTTGCTTAGGATATCTAGGATTGCTGATTCTATTGCTGCGACATCTGTGCCGGAGGCGAACTTACCCCTGAGTTCTGACTCAAGTCTCTGTCCTAGGCCATTTATTCCTTTTACATTGATGTTCTTGTTTGTGTCAACTTGTAGGTTTACGTTGCTAACTCCACCAGTCTGAACATCTGCCCTTAGTCCCCTTATTTCTGAGATTAGGTTTGTCATGATGTCAACAAGACCAGTAAAGTCGCCGTTTCCATTTACTGCACCCGCTTGTGATCTTCCTCTGATTCCAAGGGATCTTGACTGCTTTCTTGTTAAGACTGTCTCACTTGTGTTTGCCAACATTAGCTTTGACCCAGCTGGCATGAGTGCTTTTTCTCTCTGTGCGGCTGCCTGTAGTCCCGCCATCTCAGAACCTGAAAGGGTTCCTCTTGCCGCATTCGGAATTGGTGAGGATACCCCTCTTGCGAATAGGTTTCCAATTTTCTCTAGGTTCCTGTTGGAGAACTGGGTCTCTCTTAGGTTGTCCTGTGCCAAGGCAACCTGAACCCTTGCAGCGTCGAGTTTCTGTCTGTCGGCATTAGCTGCTTCTCTTGATAGGGCGAGGTCATCGTTGGCGATTCTTTCTGCATTCTCTGCTGATGTCAACTGTGACAACAGTGCTGAAAGCTGCGAGGAGGCTACTCTTAGTTGCTCCTGTGCTGCCTGCTCTGCTTTATTTCCGGCAAGGCTTCCAATGTTTGACTTTAGTGCCGCCAGCTCATCATCTAGACCAAGTGTGGCTAGGGCCTGAGTCTGAACAGCCTCTTTTAGTCCCGGGAATAAGTTTTCAACGGACAGTGCTGCCTTGATATCTTCTGGTGTGAACGAGGAAATGTCTGCCCCGCCCTGAATGGCCTGTGCTGTCTGAATGCCTCTGATTGCATCCAGTCTTGCACCCGGTCCACCTGTCGCAACTCTCTCTCCGATGCTTAGGAGCGTCCTTGCTTGCTCCTGTGAGATCCTTAGGGACTCTTCTAGTCCTTCTTTTCTGATAACGTTGAGCCTCTGCTCTTGTGATACGATGAGGTCTAGGGAAGAGGATACTGATCCTATTATCTCAAACCCTGCTGACGTTAGGGCTCCTCTTACTGAGCTTCTAATGCTGGCAAATGAGCTCTCAATTACTCTTGCCAGGTTCGCCTGAGCTGCTGCAATGCTTAGCATTACCTGAGCTGTCTTCTGTCCCGTGTCGGATACTGCCTTCTCTGCCTCAAACACTTTCTTTCTTGAATCCTGAAGATTCTTTAGTGCCTCGGCCTGCTTGTTGTAACTGTCTGCGATTCTCTTGTTGGCATCTTCGACCCTCTTTGCTGCCTCTTCTTTGAACAACTTGTCTATCTCTGGGGCAATCTCGATGGCTACTCGTCTCTTTAGAAGATCTACAGCCTTGGCCTCCTGCTCTCTTAACTTAGGAAGCTGTGTCCTTTTCTCTTCTGCGGTGCCAACCTGTTCAACAAGTGCAATTTGCTCTCTTAGACTTTTTAGGTTTTCATCCTTTAGGGCATTGTTTAGACCTTCTACCTGTAGGGCACGAATTTGTCCACGAATCCCCTGATCTCTTAGCTCTGAGATTTCTTTTTCAATACTAAGCTTCTTGATAAGCTCTCCGTTAGCCTTGCTGATCTTTTCGATGTCTTGATCTGCAAAGTCTACTGACCTTGCCACTCTTGCTGCAATCTCTCCCTGAAGAGCAAGCTCTTCTTTTGATAGTTCAACTGTCTTCTCTTTGGCCTTGTTTACCTGATCCTGAGCCTCCTTTAGGGATTCTCTTACGTCGGCAGTTTGTAGCTCTGTGGCCTTAATCAGCTCGTCTCTTTCGTTTTCAAGGTTAATAGCAGCTGTTGCAAGCCCCTTGATAAATTCACCCTTTGAAAGCGTGCTGTCAAGGTTTGTAATGTCCTCTAGGACTCTTCCAAAGCTTCCACTTAAAATAGCATCTGTGAAGTCCATCTCGTTAATATCAAGATTTATACCCTCTAGTTTTACAAAAGAGCTTACAACAGTGCTGAAAGTTTTTGTTGCAGCGGCGACTGATTTGTTGTAAGCCTGCTGTGCCTTCTCTCTCTCTTCATCTGTGATACTGCTTCTTTTTAGCTCAGCATCTAGTTGCCTTGAAGCCTTGTCTCTTAGCTCCTGAGACGTATTGAACGCACCCCTTAGGGCTTCTCCCAAGAAGTCTCCACTGCTATCACTGGAGGCTGCAAGCTCTTGGTTTATGCCCCTTATCCCCTTGATGTACTCATCAAGTGGATATGCTGCATCTAAGACTTCACTATTTAGCTCGGCAAGCTGGTCTTTGTACTTCCTTGTTTGGTCTTCTAGTCTTCTTGTTTCTTCGGTTGTTACGTCAAACTCCTTGAGTGTTCCAGCAGCCAAAGCATTGGCGACATCTCTAGATCCAGCAAGCTTTGTTCCCGTGGCTGTTTCGCCCGAGAATACCGCACCCTCAAGTCTGGTTTTTACTGAGTTCAACTGTGCTAGAACAGAGGACGCTTCTGAAGGTAGTCCTGCCATTACCAAGGCTGAACTCTCTAGTGCCTCTGAGATCTTTAGGGTTGAGTCCACTATTGAGCTTCTGAACTTCTCGCTCAGGCTTTGGATCTTTAGGTCTCTGTCTAGGCTCTCCTTTAGGGTGTTTATTGAATCCTTTGCGGAGTTTACTGCTGTTTGGAGGTCAACTATGGTCCCTGCTCCCAGTGATCTAGCCTGAGATGCAACTGACTCGATTGCAGCCTCTGTTACTGCTGTATCTACTGCGGAAAACGCAGTAAAGATTTTTGCTATTGCATCTATTCCAGCAACGATGATTCCGGCCTTAAGTCCGAACAGTGCCGCTGTCTGTGCAAAGGTTGCGGTTGACTCTGCCAGCTGAGCACCTGACTGTCTTAGATTTATATCAGATTGGTTTACTGAAGTTCCAAGTCTTTCTGCTTCCTCAATAATTTCGGTGATGCCGTCCTGAAGTGAGCCAGCTGTCTGCCTGAGTGCGTCTCCGGCTGCGAACGCAAGAGCACTCTGCACTGCTGCCTGCTTAAACTGGGCCTTATTAGGCTCTTTAACCAGTCCCAAGCCACCACTCGCTGCTGTGCTGGAAGATATGTTTTGCCCCGCTTGGCTTGTGAGCTGATTTGTTTGCGTTAGTGCCTGATTGATGCCTTGCACTGCCTGCTGTGTTTGTTGCATTCCTGTAAGGAATGCTTTTCCTGCACTTACAACCGTAGGAAGTGCTGTTCTGGCAAGACCAGCTACCGCTCCGGCTAGTCCAGTTACAATGGTTGTTCCTGCGTTAAATCCGCCGAATAGATTGTCTACTGACTGCGTTGCATCTCCGAATATCTTGATGACACTCGTTAGACTCTGAACACTGTCTGATGCGAACCCCGCTATTCCTCCCTGTCTTCCGCTAGTCAACCCAGAGAGGGCTCCAGCTGTGGTCTTGATTGAGGTTACTAGCTGTGTGAACCTAGTGCTTAGCTTCTCTAGCTGTGCTTGGTTCTTTCTGTTTAGTGCCGTACTATCTTCCTGTGAGTTATTTAGAAGAGTCTGTGTCTTCTCAAAGTTGTTCAATAGACCAATAAACACGTTGGCCTGTCTAACTCCGGCGACCTGTAGTGCTACTAGGTTTTTCTGTTCCGCATTTAACTTGTTGAAGTTGGCTGCTAGATTTGTGATTACGTCAGACACGGACCCTGATGAGTCAATGAAGCCCTCTTGGCCTCTCTCTAGGTTCAAGAATCCGTTTGCTAGGTCTGCAACCTTTCCCTTGTCCCTTCCTAGTCTTGCTAGAATGGTCTTGAATGCAGTACCAACTGTTGATGCATTTAGTCGAGTTTGTTCCAATGTTCCTGCTAGTAGGGCAAATGACTGCTCAATTGTAAGCCCTGCTGCCTCTGCTGATGATGCTGACCTAAGGAACGCTGTTCCAATCTCTGTTACGTTTGTTGCAGAACTGTCGGCGAATACCGCTAGTGAAGATAGCTGTGATCCCAGTTTTTCTGTTGTTGATCCAAAGACCTGCTGTGCCGCTGTTACTAGTCTTGCGGCATCTGCACCATTTAGTGCGGAGATGTTGGATAGTTTGAGGGCGTTTGCTGCGAATTTTGCTGCTGTCTCTAGGTCTTTTCCCTGACGAACGAATTCGCCAATTGCATCAGATGCGTCTTTGATGCTTCTTCCGGTATCGAACGCTGTTGAGGACAGGGCCTCGAAGGCGAGGTTAATGTCATTTCCAACAGATCCCACCTTTGATAGATCCTGAATGGCATCGTCAAGCTCTCTTACTCCCTCGGCGGCAATTCTGAATGTGCCCTGTAGGGCTCTAATCAGCTGAACAGAAGTTGCGTACTCAGCGAATCTTTTTGTTACCTGACCAATCTTGCCACCGAGCTCCTGAAGTGTAACCCCACTCTGTCTTATGGTTTGATTCACCCTAAGGGATGACCTCTCAAACCTGTTCATGCCTAGAAGGGCTTCTCTTTCCGCCCTAGCAAGCTCAAGGAGTGCATCTCTTCTGGCCCTTGTGCTCTGTGCAACCCTCTCGTTGCCTCTTGTGACCGCTGAGGCATTACCTCCGGGAGCTGAGGAGCCTCCGCTTGCCTGTTGTCTTGGTAGGTTGGCAACCGTGACCTGAACGTTTTTAAGAGCCCTCTCTACTGATTTCCTTAGGTTGTTTAGGCTTCCTGAGGAAACGCTTAGGCCCTTGATGGTTGGCTTTACTCTATCGTTGATAGATCTTGCGAACGCCTTTGCTGCTCTGGAGGATACAGAGAGGTTATCAATGGATACGGCTCCGAGCTGCTTGGAGATATCCTTGCGGATTGTCCCCGGATTCTTTAGCTTTACCTTGGAGATATTTAGGACTAGACCCTCAGCTGCTTTATTAAGAGCACTCTTAAGGGCTGTCTTTGATATACTCTTAGAGTCTATCTTGAATCCAATATTTAGTACAAAGTCGTTCTTAGCCAATTTGGCTCCTGCCTAAATTACTTTTTGTCTTTTGACGATTTCTTTTTCTTGGTTTTCGCCTTGGCCTTGGTCTTGGTCTTTTTCTCTTCTTTGTCACCTTCTGCTTGCACTCGCTCTAGGAACTCTACCTCTGCCCATCCCTCTGTGATGTTGGCATCTTTATCTAGTCCGTAGATCTCTGCATAAGCATTAGTCATTACTGAGCTAAAGCCCTCTGGATCTGATTCAGAAAAGTCTTCTAGTTCCTTTTCTGTTGAGAAGATTGGATATCCTTCTTCTGTGCACAGGCATAGGGACACGTACTTGAAGACCCTCTGTTCGTTCGCCATTCCTTCTGCCGTATTGGACATTAGGTCTGTTCTCCTTGAGATTAGATCGAACATGGTGCTTCTGTCATCCTGAATTGAGGCACAGATGTCTGCCGTATCTTCTGTAAGCTCTGCATGATCAGACAGTCTTGCACTATTGAAGGCGATCATCTTAATTAGATCTTCAATCCTCTTGTCGTCTTCTTTCGTCCAAGCACCGGACTCTTCGTGTCTCTTCTTGGCTTCTGCCTCGCTCATGATTCCTCCACGAATACACTCGCTGAAGATCATTCTGTAGAACTTGTCTAGTTCAAAAACCTGTGACTGCTTTGGTGATACTAGTTTTACCTCTAGTGATTCTCCGTTAATTATGATTTCCATGTCTCAAACCTTTCTCGGCTAATTGCCGCCCTTTTTCCTTAGTTCCCATTCGGAAACACTACCTTTTTCCTTGATTTGCTTTCTTTCTCTTGAAAGCCTATCTCTGTCAACCTTTGAATTCATACTGTTTATTTGTTCTATCGTACCACTGTCCCCATCTGGGACTACGATGAACTGCTCCTGATGTCCAGCCTTTCTTTTGGAGGTAGTCTTGCTACTCTTGTCTTTATCAGCAAACCAAGCGTCTAGTGCTGCATCGTTATCGATGATATCCTGACTTGGTGACTCTGGACTCTCATAAACATAGTCGTAGAACTGACTCCAGTAAACCAAACTGTTCTGGATGTCGCTCCACTCTGCGACAGGCTTGCCAAAGAGACTCTCGCCGTTCTTTGATGCACCCCATCTAAATCTCCACTGTGAAGATCTTGAGACCTCCCTTAGCTCTTTTTCTGACATCATGTGGTTTTCAACATACTTTATGGTTAGTAGATCAATAAGCTCTTGATCTGTTGAATCTAGGAACTCGTCCTCTGACTTCCAAAGCTGTTTACCCATTCTGTCTGTTGCTGACCTAAATATAATGTACCTTCTTGCAAACTCGTCCGCCCTTGCCTCGGCTGTGCAGGACAATATTCCAATCTTGGTTCCCTTTAGGTCTGAAAGCTGCTTCTCAACTTTCGCTAGGTTCTTGTTTAGCTGTTTCTTTTTTGTAACATTGAACTGACAATTCTTTATGCTATGCTTAATCTTCCTGACTTCTCTAGCCAAGTCATCAATTGTCTTTTCATCTTCATCTGTCCAAGCTCCAACCTTGCTAAACTCAAGGAGTAGCTCATCCTCTGTTAAGATTCCTTCTTCTTTACACTCGTTTAAGATGGACTCCTTAAGGAAATCGATCTCGTTCTGCTCGCTGAGTGACAGGGATCTTAGTACAAAGCTCTTTTTAGAATTTGAGCTATCAACCACCTCAACGATGGCTTTGCCCCAAAGAATTCTATTTATAGCTTTTTCGATATCCATTATTTCTTAATCTTTCTGATAGATAATGTCATGATCTTTTTAACATCGTCTATGCCGACCTTCTTTGACAACTGGCTAAATGCCCTTGTTGGCCTAAGTCTCCAGCTTCCACCGGAGGCCATAGTTCCTTTTCCAGATCTTGAAGTCTTCGTGTCTTCGTCTGAGAAGCTATAGCCCAATACAGATGCACCCTCTTCAAGCCATCTTGTCCAAGCCACCTGTTCGCCTCTGTCTGGTCTCACAAAGAGATTGTGGGCTGCCTCGGGCTGCTTGTGTAGTTCTTCGAGATTAACATACTGTATGACATATGAAGTGTCCGTCGCTTCTCTGTCTGTCACCCTATTCATTGCGGTTACAATGTTGTCTAGAGCTGAGACCTCTTCTGGGGTGAATCCATATTCTCCCACAAGCGAGCCCTGTATGTTTCTGAAATCTGAAGAATTCAAAAATGCCTTATTAAGTTCCTCTATCTTCTTATCGAACTCAGCCTTAGCCTGTCTAGTTACCTTCTTGGCTATGCTTTCCAGTTTTCTATCGAGGAAGCTATTAAAGCTGTCTAGGTTTCTAAAGCCCATGACTACTCCTCTTTACTGTCGTCCTCTTCGTCGAAAACTGCTTCAATTTTTCTGATGGCATCATTTCCTGTTCTTAGAATTCTAGCCCTAAGCTCTTTGAATCCCTCGAAATCTCTGCCAAATCTTAGTTCGATAGAATCAAGAGCCACCTTGTATACGGCCTTAATGTTGCCTATGATGTACTCTTTTTTCTCTTTGTCGTTTTTCATTTTATTCCTTGCGGCAAATAAACCTTTATTAAATCCTGCTCGCATTTGCCCCTCCAAAAGGAGGGGCTAACGATTTTATAAATTATTTTCCGTCTGCGTTCTCATCTACCAAGATGAAGTCAAGGTAAACCTCAACTGCTGATGCCGCTGACGCTTTTGATCTGAACCAAATGTCCGTAAGAGGCTTGATTTTTAAGTAAGAATCGAAGTCCTTTGTCACAGCATCCTGAATTGCATTTTCTTTCCAAAGAATCCTTCTAGGTGCCATTGTCCCACTTGTGTTAAGGATCTCTTCCCTCTCGTATAGGGCTATGTCTACGGTCTTGTTTCCTGCAACGTCAGGAATGACCTGAAGTCTTGTTACATACATTACTTTGCCACTAGGCACTGACCAGTATCCGTTGCCCGCTTCTCCGAGTCCATATTGTACGCTTGTGTCCACGGCTCCTTCGTCACCCTCCATGATTGACATGATGGCTCCGGTCTTTGCTCCAGATGAAGAAATTCTGGCCGTTACGTCTCCCTGATGGCTACCCCCATAGGTTCCGACTGTTTCATTGTGCATCTTGTTCAATCGAGTGTAGGATAGTACTGAGTCTACTTCTGTGGTTCCACTCATTGTGATGATCTCTTCTTGGTCTTCTCCGGTTGCACTTAGACCGTGGATCTCTATGCTTCTAACGCCTAGTCCTGCCGCTGTATCAGCAGCATCGCTACTTGCGAAACCTAGTGTACTTGCAGAGGTCTGCCAGTTAATATCTCCTCCGTTAGGATGTATATCTGACCAAGAGGTATCAACTGCACTACTAAATCCGAAGAAGAAGGACGCTGTAGTTGATCCTAGTTTCTGACGGGCAGTATCTAGCTGGAAGTCTGATGCGTCTCTTACGAGAATGGTATCGTCTCCGGCTCTGAGGTTTTCATCAAGTCTGTATGTTATGTTTCCGTGCGTTTTGAGGTCACACTGTGCGAAGAAATTCCCCTGAAGGGTGTTTCCGTTTGTGTACCTGAATCTAAATCCAACAAGCCTAGGGTGTATGAAGATATTTCTGTATCCCGTAGCGACATCGATTGTTGTAAAGGAGAACGCCTCTGTTTCTCTCACTGTGCCTACATCAAGATCATCAGTGAATTCAATCTCAATACCGTCCACTGCGGAAATCTGATCAGACTCCAAGAAGATCTCAATAGTATTATAGCCGTGAGTGTCGATCCAGCCAGTAGACTCATAGTTTGCTCCACTTGAGAGTACTCCTGATGTGCAGAATGCAACTCCGTTTGCTGGATCTGCCCTATATGTATCAAGGGGCTGTTTCCCGAAATGAACCGTCTTGTGTACGCTTGCCGGAGTTTCCGCTGTAACGCTACCGCCCACTGAAGACAGCAGTCCTAGTGGCTGAGCGTTAGAGTACTTAGTTTGGAGTGAAAAGGTTCCGGTCTGGGCAGTGTCGCCGTTTACGTATCTGATCCTGATATGACTCTCTACGATGTTGAGAACTCTTGGTAATGCGAAGGATGCGTCCGCTACCGTATTTGGGACACTTGTGTACGTGGATCCTCCGTCTGTTGATAGGTCGAAGTAGGCCGTACCGCTGGACACCATGCTTCCAAGAACAGTTAACGCTGCGGTGCTATATTTTGTCACATCTTCCCATGTCCCTGTAAAGGTAGCACCTGATGCAAGGATGCCGGAAGTGCTGTTTGCGGTGCTAATGATGTGCCCGTCAATGCTGTTTTTCTCGAATGCCATTGTTATCTCTTTTCCTTATTTTACTTTACTAGCCATCCTGAGGCAGTGTCTGCTACGAATTCAAAATGAGACCACTGCTCGCTCCATTGGAAGCTGGACTCTCCTATGATTGTGTCTGAACCTGATGGTGAGACAATGACATTATTAAGGTCGCTTGAGACCTTCCAAATGTTGTACGTGTGAATACTTCCCGTGCCTGAGCTTAGTGGCAGGTTGATGGTTACGTCACCACCGCTGGTGTCTACCTTTAGGTATCGGTCTGTTGTATAGTTTAGAGTTGTTGTCCCACTTGCTGTTGAGAATGCGTAGGACTTATTGATCCACTTGGATCCATCATAGACAAGCTCGTCTCCGCTTGCTGGGGTGGAGATAGTTGTGTCTGTTAGTGCAGATAGCGTGCTTGATCCGCCTCCGCCTGATACTCCACTTGCGACCCACTGTGACCCATCGTATACCAATGAGTCCTCTAGGGAAGGTGAGGCATTTACGTCGTCTAGCTCTCCAATGGCGATTCCTGAGACGTTTCCGCTTCCAGTTATGGTAAACTGGTTTACTCCGGAGCCGTTCTGAACCTCGAATACGATATCCCCATCTGTCTCGCCTGCCAGAAGCGTAACAGCTCCGTTTGAGGTCGTGATCTCTGGACTTGGTGAGTTATCATATGCTTGCTGAAGTGTTCCTACTGCGGAACTTCCTACAGATCCTAGCTCTCCGAATCTTGATGCTTTGAAGATGAGTGCATCAGACGTGTTGCTTATGTCTGTGCATCTTTTAGCCACTACGATTGATGCAAGCAGGAGTGCGTTCTCATCAATGTTTGACTCTGTTACGAACGATTCTTTTCCAACATTGTCCACGGCCTCTGAGAAACTTGCGAATACCTCTTGTCCTCGTTGAACTCTGATAGAATTTGATGGGAATAGGTATACTCTCTGAATTGTGGCTTCGTGCTGGTTTGAAACAGCTGTTGTTGTTCCACCGTTGTCATATGTTGTTGGATCAATGAGGGTAACATCGCTTCCCTCGCTTGAGTCTTGGTTTCTATATCTAAATGTAAGAGATGGAGTAAGTGCTCCAAGTGTTAGCGTGTGAGGATCATGCCTGTCGTTGGCATAGTTTGCACCTCTCTTAAACGCTGTACCTGCGGACTTTTGAAGCCCTAGTCCACTTCCACTTGGTGAGATCTCGTTTCCTGATAGATTGAAGTGGCCAAGTCCGACCATAATGTCTTCAATCTGAGATCCGATTTCATATCCTATGCTTGGGATATTGTTTACTAGTGAGACTGTTGCGTTGTCAGAGTGAACAACAACGCCTAGGAAAACATTGTCTCTTCTTTCTTCCGCTGTTGGGAAGGCTGTTTGCTGAACAACTGCATCGTCTTTATCAATTAGGACGTATGTTACAGGTGCTGTTGCTAGGTTTGTTACTGAAACATCGGTTTTTGCTGTGATTGCAAATTCCATGCTTCCGGACGCTGGGTATGCAGAATTGTCCATGTGGAAGCCTGTGCCTGATGCAACACTGAACGTTCCGGACGCTCCTCCAACGCTCAAAAGACCACCTTCGAGCAGTCCTGTTGACATCTCGGCAAGAACACCGTTGGCTAATGCGATTCTTAGGGTTTCGTTTCCGCCTGCATTAAGAGTGGTGGCGGTTGTTCCGCTGCCTGATACGACAGCACTCTCGACATATTTATAGGTTGTGTCGTCGGATGAAATAAGAACCGTCCCACTTGATGAGCCTGAGCCAGACCCTGCGTTTGCATCTTTAACCAGCAGTCTTCCGCTGGCATCGACAAGGAGGGGGTGTCCTGCTTCTCCATAGCCGACAATGTAGCCTGACGCATTGGGATCAGAAGTAATCTGTAGGTTTCCTGAAGCATCAACGTAGATTCCTCTTCCCGCTGGGCCCCACTCGAATAGATTGAATTCTGCCATCTTATTTACCTAACCTTTTATTATAAGTTATGGGACGGGGTGGTTGGCCCCGCCCCCCATTAAATCGAATATGATAGATACTAGTTCTCTAGTAGAGCGTTCGTATCACTTGAGGTTGTGAAGCCGCTGTGTGTAATGGTAATACTGTTTGAGTTTGTGTACTCAAGAGATACCGTAGCGTTTCCACCACCTGCGTCGAATCCACTTAGATCGACTGATGAGACCTTATTGTTAGCACCAAGGTTAACAGTTAGGCCGTCGGTTGTAAGAATTGTGATCTGGCGGGCAGTTAGGTTATCACCTGTTGAAATTGCCTCAACCTTATCACCTTCAGAAGTTACGATCTCGAATGAGGTTGTAACTGTAACTGGGAAGCTTACAGCCCTGTAGTAGGCTTTCTTGGTTCCAAGCTCGAAGATGTCCTCACGACTAATGTCTACTGAAATATCAATAGACTGAATGTGGTCGTCAGCAGTGATCTCGGCTGGAAGTGTAGATCCGCCCTTGTTGAACTCCTCAGATCTTAAGACACCTGAGCCTACGCTGGTTGCTGAGTATGCAGCAGCTGCATCAAATACGGCAGCTGGTGTTCCCTCAGTGGTTAGCCATGTCTTGTCGTTTCCGGCAAGTGATACAGACTCGGTAAAGTTACCATCTGTAGTCATGGATAGTCCAAAGGAGGTTACGTACATGCCGGAGCATGTTACTGTTGCGTCAGCGGTTCCGGTTGCAGAGTCTTGTGAATCCGGGAATACGGAGACTGCACAATCAACCTTGTAGTCGGCAGTTCTACCCTTTAGGGTAGAGAAATCTGAGTCGGTTGTCATTAGCCATAGTGGCTTAGTACCATCTAGGACACGCTCAATAGTCATCTCAATCTCTGGCGTTCCCTCAACGTTTTCATAAGCGTCGAGTTGTCCAAGAGTAAATACGTCCTCAAGCTCGAAGGAGGTTCCGATTGAAACGGACTGAACGCCTAGCGGGATTTCCCACCCAGCGACCTCGATCTTGGCTCCACTTACGTGTACAGCATCTGTGGTTCCGTATGCACCTTTTGTGACACCAGTAAGCTGATTAGCTGTAATTCCGGTGTAGGTGGCGTACTCTCTTGTGTTGCTTCCGGAGCCCTCAATGATGACGGTGCCGGTTGCTGGCCAGTTAGCTGAAATGTCTAGGTCTAGGTCAATGGTGCTCGCTGCAACACTCAAGGTGCCGCTAACTGCTGTTCCGCTAACCATTCCCATAACATCTGAGCCAGATGGGAGTGCGTTGTCTTTGATAGCAAGCTGGGCTGTTGCGTATGTAATACGATTATTTGCCATGTTATCTTGCCTTTCTTCGTCAATAGTTTAACGTTAAACTACGTGTAAGAGGTTTTGTCGTCCTCATATATACTATACGATATTTCTACCCCCCTGCTGGGAGATGGAATCGTACATCCCATTCGATTTCAGCGGTGAAAACCCCCATGTTCTCGCTTACGCCTCGTCGAACCTTAATATCGTCGATATAGATTTTTTCCCACTTATACGAGTTATTAGCTTGTAAAGTTGTAAAATTCTGATATGCTCCAAGTTTGCCGCCATACCTATCGAATAAGGTCGGGGTATTGTTAAAGTCAACACCCTGAACAACCTCTCTATAGGAGCCAGTGGATAGAAGGTCAACAATCTTGTTAACCTTAGACCTGCTGTTTGCGACTACATGAAAGATGACCTGTTGATCCACTATCTGTCCTCCACCAAGTTGTCGTCCCGTGAAGTCTCTAATTTGTGGGTCAATGACCACCATTGGTAACTGTTTAATTGTGCCGCTAGGAACTTGTCCTAGGTTTGCTCCGACATTATCCTTAAATGAAGAGAATAATATCTTTGAGGCTTCTGCGTCTGGTCCTGCTACTAGGACCTCTTTATACGAAAACTCTGAGGATACGACGGCTGATGAGCCCGGATCTGACTGGAAAAGAACTTTTCCGTTCCTGTAGTCTATCGACGGAGCTAACGCACCCGATCCCCATGCTGTGAAAACGTTGTCTACTTCGATACCTGAAGCAAGGTTGATCTCATATCCAGATGGCCCCGTTACGTCAGTCTCGTAGATCCAGTTGTTAAAGTGTGATTCGTATATGTTTGCATTTACTCTGGTTAGCTGGTCAAGTCTCTCAGCTCCACCGTACCATCCTCCGGATTCGGCTACGTTGGAGTACATTCCATTGGATAGAAAAAGAACGTCTAGATGAGAACGTAAGTTCATTTCTAGAAGTTCGCTGGAGTCGTATCTTTTGAAACTTGCTTCTACCATTGTTTACTCTTATCCATCAATTCGCTGCCAGTAAGACTTTAGGTAGGTCCTTGTTTGGAGACCTGTCTTTACTGGATCTGAGATAAGCTTATAGAGGGAGCCTTCTACCTCCATTGTGTCTGCCCTTTTTACTTCTTCAAGGGCTTCGATTCTTGTCTTCAGCCTTACAACCTCTGACTTGTCGATTCCGGTTGCGTTCATGTCCCACTCGTTTGGAGTGTACTTGACTAGGGCTGTGTAGTTTACACTGTCCTCTGTTAGGAGCTTGTGTGACCCTCTGCATACTGGGCAGGTTGCACCAGCAGGGAAGTATTGGTTTCTTGCATCTGACGTAGGGTATGGGTGGGACGTGTTGTAGATTCCGTCTGATCTTAGATCGAATCCGACACCACAGTTTGGACACTCGGCTTCTGACGCAGGAAGATTAAGGGTAATCTGGTAGCCTAGGTCAGCGATGAGCTGATCAATGCTTGACTCGTATAGGCTTTGTAGGTTGGCATCAAAGTAGCCACCCTGATCTGGTAAGTTCTCTGCCATCTCTCCCCTTTTCTTTAAGACTCGTCGAACGGAGTTCTATAGTCTCTTCTATCATAGCCATCACCGTTGTGGTCCTGAACGACATCAGTGTTAGAGTTGTCGTATGTTACCAATCCTCCGTGTGTTGCAGCTCCGGACTCTCCGTCTGGGTCTGTGGTCTGATAGTCAATGATTGCTTTATCTAGCTCTCCGCAGATGTCGTTTACGACATCATCATAACCACCGAAGGATGCGGTTGTGTCAATGGATGAATCTCCATCTTTAACCTTGATACCTTTTCCTGTGGCAGACCTTCTTACGGACTTAACGATAATGCACTCTGTCTGGAGAAGAACGATGTCACCAATTGCCGATGTTACAGGGTCTGCGTCTGACCTAGTGTAAGTTCCAGAGGCTAATGTTAGCTCTCCGTCTCTTCCATCTAGACCAAGCTTTCTGTTAACCCTTGAAACGGATCTCTCAACGAGACTGTCCCACTGGGCGTTGGTGTAGGCACCAGAAGCGAGTGCGAGGTCGAGCTCGGCTCTTTCTTTTACTCCTGATACTGTGTTAATGGCTGACATCTAAATCTCCTTGTTAATAAGAATTGAGGGACAGGGCCTAGACCCCGCCCCCCTGAATTCAAGTTTTAGGGTCGATCTTATATCGAAGCGATATTAGAAGGAACCTAGGATTACACGGCGAGTGTCAAGAACGGCGAAGCCAAGCTCCATCCATCCGTAAACTCCTGCACGACCCTGACGGTGAAGACGCTCGTCATCGAACATCTGCATGTCCTCACGAACCGGCATGACAAAGCTGTCACGGTTCTGAAGATCAAGACCGATGCAGATCTCTGCGTCGGATCCGCCAATGGTCTCACCCAAGGTGGTGGTGTAGTAGTCGTTGAGCTCTTGCCCAGCACCTAGCTCCTGAAGCTCGTGCAAACGAACGCCATAGATCATTGGTAGTGGATTCTCTCCATCGTGGCCAAGAAGGGCACGAAGGGTTCCCTCGTCAACTACATCGCCGTCGAAGTTGCGAATATCGGCGATGGCCTCTGGTGAAAGGTAAAGATCGGTCAAGCGGCTGTTACGACCACCGGACTGACGCTTCATTGCGACCTGCATCTCGGTGATGAGGGCCTTGGTGAAAGCACCGGCTCCTGCGGCAGTGTCACGGGTCTGTGTAGTTCCGCCAGCAGCAAGAATGGTGTGCCATCCGTCAAGATTCATCTTCTTGATGAAGCCATTGGTGAAGACCTCGATTGCACGGGTGATTACGTCCCAGCGTGCGTCACGAGCGTAGTCAAGCTTCCAAGAGATGGAGTTACCAATCTTGTAGGTCTTGACAAGAACTTCGTCGCCATCGACGAATAGCTCTGGAATTCCACCTTCGGAGGCGATGGTGACAGCGGTGAACTCATCGGTGTCAGAATCTCCCGGGGTGAAGAAGTCTAGTGGGAAGCGTGGGTCAATACCCGGCTCAACGTTTACACGACTGAATACGCCATCGATTGTGCCCGGCTCAAGAACGCCTTTTTTCCAAACGTCCTGAAGGACTTGTGCAAGTGCGGTGCGTGCTTTGAATGCCTCTTCGGTGTGAGCGGCTGTTGCACGTAATAGCTCTCTATTATCCATGATAAATGTCTCTTTCTACTCTTATCGAGTTATTTCAATAGTTCAGATTAAACGTCAAGGAACATCTTGACGAAGCCGTCTCCGTCTTTTGCCTCAAGTGCAAAGCCAACCTGTGGGGCACCAGTTGCCTGAGTGGCAGAGATGATTCCAGAGGCTGCAAGGTAAAGAGCGTCGCCCTGTGCGATTGCTCCTGTTACTTGGTCGGTTACGCACTCGCCCTTACGAAGAAGACGTACAACGCCACCCTTGTAAGTCTCGTTCTTGCCGTTGACAAGAGAGTCGGTGATGGTTCCGGTGTCAAGGTTGGAATCGGAAGCAAGGTTGCTTGGAACGCCCTTGTTTACGACATCCATCATTAGTAGACCAGCTACTGTTACGCCACTTGGGTCAGCGGCTACTTCACATTCTCCAGCGGTGGAGGAAACGCCACAAACGAGGCCACGCTCCTGAACACTGTCTAAACGGAAGTTCATGTCGTCAGCGACGACCTTCTGATGTGCTTTAAGTGCCATGATAATACTCCTTATTTGGCTACTGAAGTCTAAGACTTCTTTTTGCTTAAAATGTCAATAATTGCTTTTTCTAACTGAGACTTATAATCGTTTGGAGTCTCAGCTGATGGGATTGCAAGTTCTGGAGAAACAGGTTCGATGTTCTCAAGGTCTACTTCTGCAATCTCCTCTTCGGCGGAATCTTCGACAGCTTGCTCTGGCTCAATAATAGCCTCGGCTTCTGGGGCACTGTCTTCTGCTACTTCTGGGGTCTCGACGGCTTCTTCGGTGAGCACCTCTGGGGTGGCCTCTTCCTTAGCTTCCGGTGATTCCTCTTCAGTTGCCTCTGTCTCAGCGTCTTCAGCAGAAACCTCTTCCTCTTCGGTTGACTCGACCTCTTCGGCTACCTCTTCAACTTCTGCTACCTCTTCGGTTGCTTCGGCTTCTGGGGTATCCTCTGTGGTTTCCTCAACTTCTGATTCAGCGATTTCAGCCTCTGGGGCTTCAACAGCATCCTCGACCAAAGGCTCGATTGAGGAGCTTTCCTCTTGAACCTCTTCCACTGCGTCTACAGATTCTTCTTGAGTATCTTCGCTGGCCCTAACTAGGTCAGAGACATCGCTTAGATAATCGTTGAAATCTTGCTCAGACATGCTATCAATCCTTTCTTTTCGGGAACGCACCTTTGTGATTGTTAACCCTGCTTTGCATAGTTGATACTGACGAGAGGCAGATACTGAATTAGACTCAAGGACGACAATTTTTGAATCTAAGTCTGAAATGGCTCCGTCAACCTCCTCTAGCATAGCAAATAAGCGTCCCACTATTGGATTAGTAGCATTATTTTGATTGTTGTTTTCACTTTTTTCCATTATATTCCCTTCGATTTCCTCGAAGATTTCCACCTTGTCAGCCTCTTTTGGCTCTACAGAGAAATCTAGCTCTCCGATTACACTGGAGGCGATTGCTGCCTCTGGAGACGTTACTTCTTTGGCTTTTGGATTCACTGCATCCCCTGCGTCGAGGATGAGAGACTCTGGATTTGCTGGAGTTGCGACAATGCCTACTCCGCCAAATCTAATGCCCCTTAGGACTCTGCCAACTTTTTTGCCGTTGTAGTATCCATCTCCGCCGTTAATTCTTAGAACCTTGTCTAAGGCAAGGGCTGTCTGTTCGTTAAACTCTACGATGCTGCTTCCAACTGAGTAGTCGTAAGTCTCGAACCAAGCCTCTACTGATACGAATAATCCATTTGTTAAAGCCAAGTCTTGAATGTCATTTGCGAGCTGTGGGAAGATGTAGGAATAGATTACAGCTTCGTTGACAATATCAATCTTTTCGGAAGGAAGTTCTGAGCCCTCGATGAGTTGGCCATCTTTGTTGATTGCATATGTGTTTAACATATGCCCAACGATGTTCTCATCTTGGTGCTCAATATTAACAGGCTTGTGGGCTCCTGTTGACTTAGCATTCATTAGTTCTTCACGTAGGAAGATGTCGTCATTTAGGTTCATGCCCTCTGATACGAGGATTGACCTCATTAGGAGGAGGTCTGGCTGGCTATTTGGGTCTGAGCTGTCGTGTACAGAGGCTATGGCCTTGGCCCACTCTGATAGCTCTTGATCTTTGCAGTTGATAACGCCGTCTAGGTCTTCTTTTGTGAAGGCTACGACATTGGCCTTTGCCAAGAAATTTGTCTTCATAGAGTTACTTCCTCGTTATTGCCGCCCGGTAGTGTTTGCAAAGTGGGCGGATCTTCCTACAATATACTATACGAAACCTTTTCGTGTTTAACATTTTTTCAGTCAACTTGACTCTAAGCCCATACTATTGCGTCTGACATTGGGACTAATGCGTACAGCTTCGCCGTTACGCCAGATGCCATTGTGGCTGATGCGTCAACGTCTACTGTCAGCTGGATCTCGTCTAGAAGGGATAAGTCTGATGCATATGTGAAAGATCCCATGTGTGTAGCCTGAGACGTGTCGTTTCCATCTGGTGATGTTGCCCATGTCTCAAACACGGGGTGGCTCCCTGTTGCCCTATCTGGGTTCTTGTATATGACCGTGACGGCAGTGTTTTTGCCAGTTCCTACGGCAGCTGGGCCTTGTGACGTTACGTGAGCCTGATTGTCTGAGTTTACCCTAACGGAAGACGAGCTTCCATCCTGAATGGATATTGATGACCAGTCGTAGAGTGATGCTGTCTGAATGGCTATTGTTGTTCCAATTCTCACCGCTAGGTCGTCTGTTGAGTCAAGCTCTATTGAACTGAACTCTGCTTTGAACTCTATTGCACTTGTCTCAAAGAACATTCCTGAGACGCTAATTTCTTGTGTGGAGCTGGTTAGCTCTGCCGAGTCTATCTCTTTCCAAACATATACACTTGGGAAAGTTAATGAAGTGTTCGCCCAGTTTGACCCATCATACCTTAGAAGATCTCCTGATGTTGGGGAGGCTGCTGACACATCTGTTAGGTCGTTCATTGCTGTTGGGGATGCGTCGAATATTGCATTAGCCATAGGAACTAGTGCTAGGCACTGGTAGTTGCATGAAATATTGGCAGAGTTTACACCTGTCTCAATTTTGAAACCATGTGCTGTTGTTGCACCATCATATATAAGTGTCCCTTGGGTCGTCATATGTTTTCCGTCTGTCCTGTAGAATCCTCCCTGACAGATAACTGAGAGCTCATCTGACGACCCGGCACTGTCCGTTGGGTTTTGAATTGTGAACTCGAAGGCAGATTGTCCATTTGAGTTAACGTCAATTAGGCTTGTTGCGTAATGAAGAACTCCGTCTGTGCTGGACGTGGATGAGTCTGTTCCCGGGTTAGCACCGTCTGTTGCACCTGCCATGTGTGCGTACTGGTAGTCGGAGTCAATGTCGGATCCGCCGGAGTCTTGCATTGTCATTTTAAAGAACGTGTCCGCACCAACGTCGAGATTAGTTATCTTGTACTTGATCTCCTCGTATCCTGATCCGTTGAAGGTTACTACCGGCAACGAGGTTCCATTTATCTGCGTTCCCGAACTAATAACAGTCCAGACGTAGCCGCTTGGGGCAGAGGATGTAGTGTTCACCCAGTTTGACCCATCATACTTTAGCAACTCTCCTGATGCTGGAGCTGTGAGAGAGACATCATCTAGATCATCTAGGCTTCCTGTTACGTGATGCCCTAGGTTGAAATTCTTTGGCTCCCACGTTTTTGACCCCTGATTGTATGCGAGACCGGAAGCATCTCCAAGCCCTGTCGTACTAACATCATCAAGTTGCCCTAGGTCTCCGGCTACATTGGTGTTGAGGTCCATTGGGGCTGGAACCCAAGATGCACCATCGTATACAAGGGCTTCGTCTGTTGCTAGTCCTGTGGTGTCAACATCAGAGAGGTCGTTAAGGGCGGATGCTCCTCCCCCTCCTGTTACTCCACTTGCTGTCCAAGCTGAACCATTCCAAACCAGAGAGTCTTCTAGGGTTGGGGTTCCTGTGGATACGTCTTGGAGGTAGTTAAGATATAGGCCAGATGGCTTCCACTCGGAGTTTCCATTGTCCCACACTATTATCTGTTCGTTACCTAGGATCGACGTGTTTACGTTGCCGATTTCACCAAGAGTCGTGCTGTTTGTTGACTTCCATACAGACCCAGTGTAGTAGATAAGACCAGACGTAGTATGGTAGATGATTGTTCCCTGTACCGCATTTGCTGGTGCTGAACCAGTTGGTGCTAGGTCCAGTGCGTCACGATTAGGCTGATCTCCTGCGAATCCCATGTTGTCTCTTTCTTTTAGTTAATTGTAGAGGGGGCTTTTCGCCCCCTCCACTCCTTTTATCGTAATTATGCAACCTAATAAAAATTAGATTAGGAACCAGTTAGTTCCATCACTTACACACTCGACCGCACCATAGTTTGATGCTAGGGCCTGAGTTGCAGCACCGTCAATAGTGTCGGAATCTGCTGTATCGATAGTGATGTTGTTAGTTTGTGAAGCACCAGCACACTTAATAAGAACCCTGTCGCCTGCACTGTGGCTGGCTGGTAGAGTTACCGTTCTTGTTGCTGCTGTTGAATCCACGATGTACATAGTGTTAACTACAGCTGGGTTTTGGTCAGCTGCAATTGAACTAATCGTCATTCTCGCAGTGATGATCTCTGCGAATGAGTAGGTTGTGTCTCCGTCGGAAACTAGGGAAAGACCCGCAGTTGACTCTGGAGAATTAGTAGTTGTATCTAGGTTTGCGATCCCGGATACATTGGCTGTTACTTGGTGTCCGACTACGAGAGCCTCTACCACATAACTAGAACCGTTGTAAATCATAACGTTGTCTGTTGCAACACCTGCTGTGCTTACGTCGCTTAGATCGTTAAGGGCTCCTGCTACTTCGTCTCCCAAGGTGAGAGCTTTCATTACAAAAGCTGATCCGTTATCCATGAGGACTTGTCCAGAAGTTCCCGGTGTTGCGGTTACGTTGTCAAGATCACCAAGGTCGCCACCAACGTTGGTTGAAAGATCCATAGCTGCGAAACTGTAGGTTCCGTCGCCATCAGAAATTAGTGCCAAGTTAGCGGTTGAGCCCGGCGAGTTAGTAGTGGTGTCAAGATCAGTAATAGCCTCCATGTCGTGATCCGCAAGAACCCATGAAGAACCATTGTGCTGAATAATTTGACCGTTGGCGGCACCTCCTGCTGAGACATCTGACAGAGAGTCGAGAGTTCCCATTGTTGCAGTTAGTGCTGTCCAGTCATCATTTATGTGCTGGATTAGACCTGAAGTATCGTGAAACATGACGGAACCTGAAGCTCCTGCTGTCCCTGTGCCACTCTGTACCTCGAAGTCAATTTGAGCCATATCTGGCTGCTTACCGATGAATGCCATAATTGGCCTCCTTCTATGTTAAAGGTTATAAAATTTACCTTTTCCTCCAGCGTCCTATATTTTACTATAGGATTATCCATTCCGTACTGTCCCAAACTAAAGTAAGGGCTGCATAATTTGACGATATAACAATTGAACCTTGTCCATCAATGCTGTCTCCACTAGCCGCAGAAACCGTTAAAACGTTAACTTGGCTATTTCCTTTGTCCTTTACGATAACATAGTCGTTGGTAGCTGGCGATGATGGCAGGTCTATAGTTACGTCCCCTCCGGACATATCTACAGAATAGGTCTTGCTTTTGGTTGCAGAATAATTCTGTCCGCTGGCAGTCACTGAAACCACATCGTATACAGCTGATCCTCCCGAGGCAGCTACTGGAGAGTTTACCCAGCTTGAGCCATTGTAAACCAATGCCTCCCCTGATGTCGGTGTTGAGATCACTGCGTTTGACAGGTCTTCAACAGCTAGTGTGACATCGCTAGGAATCCAATCCGTAGAAGCTGAATCGTACATCAAGAACTGTCCAGACACTGCACCTACCGTGTCGGTGTCGGAGAGAGCAGCTAGTGATGTAGTTGGGCTATCGTTTTGTACTAGAAGTCTTCCACTTGCGTCAACAAGGAGTGGATGCCCCTCGTCTCCGTAGCCTACAATGTAGCCAGATGCGTTCGGGTCGTTTGATATAATCAAACTACCGTTCTCATCGACATAAATTCCACGTCCAGTTGCTCCGAACTGAAATAACCTGTAAGCCATAAAAAACTCCTATTAGTCCTCAAAAAACCGTGAGATATCTTCTTGCGATCTCTCAATGATGTTAATTTTTTCCTGCATATAGTCTAGCTGTTCGGACATTTGCTGAATTCTGCTCTGCAAGTTCCTAAAAGCCTTTGTCATATCTGACATATTATCGACTATTCCCTCTTCCCTCTCTCTAATGATCGACACGAGCTGTTCCTCATGACGCTGATGCCCCGCTATCAGCTTTTTACCGAGCACTATGAAAGAGAAAGCCATAAACATGCTGAGCACAATCCCAAGGCCATAATCCGCTGCTAGGCGAATAAAGGTCTCGACTTCACTCATAAAGTGCATCCTTTCTATTTCTTATTGTAAATAGTTGCGAATGCCTTTTTGACTATCTCCTTAGTATTAGTCTTTCCCGGCTTCTTCCCATTGCTTGAGATAAAGCCATTTGTTGAGTCCTCGATGCTTGCGTTTAGCTTTGCAACGAATTCTCCCGGAGCCTTGATTTCAGTGACTTGCACTAGGACCTCAGGTATCGCATTGATAACTTCCCCGAGAACCTTTTCCATGTCCTCCGCAGTGAAAGAACGAGCGTCAGCGTATCCAGACATATCACAGTGAGAAGATGAGACCTGTTTGTACAGGGCCTCAAACACCTCATCAGTATCTATGTTGGAAACAGTCTGCCCGACGGGAGAAGCTGGTTCCTCTCGCTTTTTTCTTTTCTGCGGCTCTCCGGCCTTTCGGCCTCCGTCTTTTCCATTGTCTTCTTGTGCAGAAGGAAGATTCGACATATTCTCTTCGTCTGGCGTTGGCCCCTCAGCAAACTCGTGTAGCTCTGGTGGCCCTGCTGGATACTGTGGGCCGAATTTTCCAACCCTTAGTAGTCCAAACGGTGAATCGTCCTTGATCTGCTCTCTTGTTTTATCTTCGTTCTTAATTCTCTGTAGCTCGATATCGAAATTCTCTCCGAAGCGATCTGTTACGCTCTCCATGGATAGCATGTTTCGATCATAGAGCTCTAGGATGAATTGCTTCTCAACCTGCTGGTCGTTTAGGCTCATCTTGTCCATCCTGATTACTGGTGCAGATCTGAAGCCCATGTTTCCGGCTACTAGCTTTACCTGTCTATCTAAGAACTCAAGAAGCTGTCTTCTCCCTAGCTCTAGTCTCTCTAGTAGGGTTTTTACAGAGAGGAATGAGCTTGAGTAGTTTCCTCCTCCGCCGTTGACTAGGATCTCTGCGATACCTAGGCCAGAACGGATGTCGTCGTCTACCTGCTGATACTTGTCTGCGGATAGGAACTTGTCAACTGGAGGGTACACTGTCTGTACATCAATTAGATCATCCCATACAATGGTCTTAGCCTTTGATGGGTTCTTTAGCATTGCTACAAACTTCTCATACTTCTTTGCGGATGGGACGTATCCATTAACGGTGTCCCCCATCTTTACGATGGTTAGAGCATTGGTAACTCCCTCAGCAAGGGAGATGTCCATATCTCTGAGGATCTTCTTGAACTTAATGTCATCCATAACACGCCAGAGCATAGGTGTTGCCCAAGACTTGTATCCGTCCTTCTTGTAGTAGATCATCTCGAATCTATCTGAGTCTAGCTCCATTCTTCCGGCACCTTTTAGCTTTTCAAACGCATCTGGTCCGAGAGAGTCCTTTAGGGAGTTGATCTTATCTCTTGTTTTTGCATCTAGGTTTCCAGCACAAAGGATCTGGTAGTCATCCATGTCAAACTGGTACTCCCAATGCTCGGTGCCGATCATTGATGATCCACACTTGTGGACATTTAGAACGTCCATTACTTGATACTTGTAAGGAATGATTTTGTCTTCTGACTTAACCCTTTGTGAGAATAGGTCGGACTGGGCTTTTCCGGTTGACCTCTTTAGGTTCTTGATCTCTGATTCTGAAATCTTTCCCCAGTACGCTAAGATTGGGACGTTTCCATCACGGTAAACACCCTTTAGCACCTGCTCAGATAGGGCTGTTAGGTTAACCTTGTTTGCCCACTGTCTGAAGAAGTTCTGAATCTGTGGGGACTTGTGGTAGATGTCAATTCCTTCACAGGCGAAGTCCACCATTAGGTCAACAATGTTTCCAATGATGCCCACGTTGGTGTATGCTTCCCTACAGGAGGCGATCTGGTCCTTTGTTACGGAGTCTGGGGTGCTGCTCTTCTCTGTAGCCCCATCGAATCTGACATGAGAGGACCTTGAAGACCCTCCTCCGTTGATGAAGTCTGCACTTTTTCCCAGATATCCATCAAAAGCCTTGGCTCTCTTGTGGAAGGTTCCACTCTTGTTGCCCTCGTTATTATCGCTGTTGCCCATGGTATACTTCCTATTGCCCTAGTGAAACGTATATTTTACTATACGAAAGATGGGTTAGTTTATCTAAAATTCGTCAGTCCATCCGCCGAGTGAGTCGTCGTCGTTATATGCCTCTATTGCCCTCTGATCGCCGAATAGGAGGATATTCTCCAAGTTATTAGCCATGTAGTTGGACAGCAGGAGGGCCGAGTACCTATCCTTGTGCTTCGCACTTGTGTCTTTTCTGGCATCTCCCGGCTTTAGGTCAAAGCTCTTCTTACCGGACTTCGTGTATGTTACACCAATACCCAAAAGCTCCTTCTTTAGCTCTGAAACCTCGAATAGTGTGTCCTCAAGCTGAGTATTCCCTGATTCTACATGGTTTCTAGGGAACATGATGCTTCTATCCTCAATGTTTTTCTGGAGTAGGACGTTGGCCTCTTCGATCCAATTGCTTCCAAAACTCTGTAGGTTGAGGATTTTCTCCACCTTAACATTCTCACCGCTTCTCATGTATTCGGCAATATCCTCGTCTATTTTAACAATAAACGGCTCGTCATCTCTTTTGATCTCAACCCCGGCAGGTGTCATGTTTTGGTTAAGCTGCTCGTAGACAGCGTATCCCCCTCCACCAAGGTCCATGTTGATTCCCACAATGTTAAAGTCTCTCATTAGCTGTCTAATCTTTGCAGCACCGTGGGAGTACTCTCTGTTTTGGTATGACCAATGATAAACTATCTTGGACGGTCTTCCTGCCTCGACTATGCTGATTGAGAACCTATCGATGGTTCTAGCAGGGTCAACGCCCATAACGTACTGCCTGCCCGGAATGCCCTTGTTTATTACCTCAAAAGAGTTCTCTCCAGTAGACGTTGCCTCTCTGATGTTCTTTGCCTTGAAGAATCCAAGTGAGTCGTCTCCAAATACGGCATTGTACTCCATGTCAAAGATCTGCTTCGGCATTGTGGCCTTGGCACCCTCGATGAGCTTTGCGTCCATCATCCCTTTTGGAAGATCTGTCCACTTGTACTTGATAACACAGTAGTCCCTGTAGTCTACATCGTACTTTGGAACCTCTTCCCCTAGGACATCCGAAAAGTCTTCTGAGTTACCACTGATCTTATTTGCTATGATTCCAATGTAGTGCTTGTAGTGTCTGTAGAATGTTCCGTTCATGTAGCCAGCAGTACCCGCTAGGATGATCTTGTTTCCAGTGCTAACCGCTGTGTCCCTGTCGCCATCTTCGTCTGAATTAACGAACGCCTCTTTCGCCTTCTGCCACGGGTCGGACTGGGTAGCACCGAAACCACGAATAACAGTATCGAAGATTTCTGGGTCAATGCTGTCGAACTCGTCGGCAAGGATTACGTGTCCACGCTCTCCTCGGATTTTATCTCCGTTGCCTAGTGGTAGGGCAGTGATGGTTGATCCGCAGACTTGGTATCTACAGCTGTCGTTTCCTGTCCTTGGCTCATGGTCTGAGATCTGCCTTAGAAGTGGTGCGTTGTCATAGATCCTCTTAATCTCGTTAAAGATCAACTTAGCCTGACGGAAGGATGCTGATACCAGAATAATCCTAGTGTTAGGATGCATCATTGCGTGGTACACTGCGTAGATCGCCAGCATCATCGTCTTACCTGCTCCACGAGAAAGCAGCAGCATCGGAAACTTAAACCTAAGCATGGCCATGATCATCGACATCTGGTGATCAAGAAGCTTAATGTTCATGATGTACTTTATTCCGAAGGCTGGACAGTAGGTTGGTGAGCCGAGCTTAATGAACTCTGTTAGCTCATCCTTTTCCCTTAGGTGGTCTGGAATCCCAATGAGCGGGTGTCTCATCTGTATATCTTCAGGAATGTTTGGCATCCAGTTGTAATCTGGATTAAAGACATTTTCATCACTCATTATGCTTCCCCGTCCATCCTATATCTGTAGGCTCTAACGAGCAGGCTTCTAGTTATCGTCTGTGCCTGCTGTCTGTTCCCTGCGAATATAAAGTGTACTCCGTATGTCAACCCAAAGGCTATGATTGATTCAAAAACTGCCTTTGCTGACATTCTACTGTGTCTGATAGACTTGCCCATGACAGAGCTCCAGTGGTCCTCTACTACAACGTATCTAAATTGACACGACTGCATTCTCTCGAACTCTCTCTCAAATCTGGCCCTGTTTTTTCCGAAGTTTCCTGCCAGCTCTGTGGCTGATTTTTTTCTTTCTATACAGATCAGGTCTTCGTGACCCTTTACGGCATAGTCTCCAGCATCAAGCTTTACAGTCTCTGTTCCCCCTAGGTTTGCACTAGCTCTAAACTTAAAGGGCTCCTTCTCTCTGCTGTCAATAAGAAAGGTCGGCTTTGGGTGCTTTAGGGGCTTGGCCTTGCCATTTTTCTTTACTACTTTTTTCTTTGGCTTAGGCATCGTCTTCTTCTCCAAGGAAGTTAGAGTCGAAGTCTTTTGCATCCTCTGGATTTACAAAGTTCTTTCCGAGATCATACTTCTTTTCGTCTCCAGCATTTATGGTGGTTCCAATGTTGTCATTGTATGATGCCTCGTGCATCCACTTTAGCATTGCAGCCTCGTAACCAAGGGCCTGTCTCAGTCTTGGATTGTTTAGCTCTCTAATGATGGCGGTAAAGTTGATGGCCTGATCCTGCCCATCTTTTAGTCTTTGCTGCCTTGTTACCTTTAGAGATTGTTCGCATTGCTGAATAACAGCCTGACACTCGTTGATCTCTTTATTTCTATTGTTGGGCTGTCCAGTCTCCTTGTAGACCTTCTCCTCTTCCATGAATCTGTACATTCTTATCTCTGCGATAGTCTTTCTGTGCAAAGCGTCTTTTTCTGCAACCGTCATGGTTTCAATAGATGGGTCCATCATGAACTCAATATACTTGTCTTCGTAAAACTTAATTTCGTCCTTTGTCAATGTTAGGCTTACAGTCCTGAAGGATGATGTGGCCCTAAGCTCTGCTAGGAATGCCTTTTTCTGATCCTCTGCTGGCAAAGCCTGAACAAAGTCGTCCCTTACCTTTTCTGTATTTAGTCCTTTTGCAGGTGTTGCTATACCCTGCTTGTCTAGACCGTGCCTTCTGCGAAAGTTTACAATTGCATTCTTGTCTCTGTCCAAGATCTCTGCAATCTGCTGGTCTGACATGGTTAGGTAGTTCTGTTTTACAAAGGTCTTCTCGTCTTCTGCGAATCTTCCCTTTTTAGGCATCTTGACCTCCTATGTCGAAAATTCTCCCTATTGCTTCGGACAATACCTGCACCTCTTCATCGTTTAACTTTGAGGTGTCCCAATAGTTATCCTTTAGTTTTTCATATGCTTCGTATGTTGACTTTCCCACCATACTCGCTATGTATGCGTCTAGATCCTTCTCTTGTTGAATCATTTCTCTCTCAGAGGTTCCTGCAACCCTGTGGTCCTTGGCAGCTAAAGCAGCGGCACCGCCTCCTCCTGTTAGACCGAGAGAGCTTTTTCTATCTCTGAGAGACATGTACTTTGAGTATTCATCACATTGCATTTTGTTGTGATATTTTGTACACCCGTTCTCCTCTATCTGGAATTCTCTTTCCTGTCCTTTTTTCTCACAGGCTAAGGGGCACTTCTTACAAGGAACATGATGGTAATAATAGTGCTTCCTATTTAGATCCTTTACGTGGTTGTCTGCACACGTCGAGAAAAACCTTCGGATCTGCTTTTCGTCCTTAATCTTATCCTTGTTGAACCTATTCATAGCCTTTAGACACTTAAGGTGGATCTCCTGCTGAAGGTCCTCAATTCCAAGTAGGGTGTTCTTTTTATTGAAGTGATCCCAAGCCTTCATGGTGGACACGTACTCGATGGTTTCGAGCATGTCTTCCTTTGTGAAGCCATCTGGTAATTCGATGTTGTCCCAATTTAACATATATCTCCTACGCAGACTACGATACTGTATATAGTATAATAGCACTTTTTCACAAGTTAAGCTGGTTTTTTTTTAATTAGTTCCGGAGCTGCCGAATCCGCCTTCTCCCCTGTTTGAATCTAAGCTCTCATCTGTTTCGATGAAGTCAAAGTCAATAATGGGAGTTGGGATAAGCTGAACTATTCTCTGAGGAACAACTAGGTCGCCCTTCTGGCCTTGGATCTTTATCAGGGGGACAAGGATCTCTCCGGTGTAAGACCTGTCGATGATTCCACAGCTATTTGCGAGCATGTAGCCCGTCTTGATGATAGACGAACGTGGTGCTAGAATGAAATACCACCCGTATGCAGGATAAGCCTTGATGCCCGTGTGGTACATCTCCACCTCTCCTATGTTGTGTGACTTCTCTAGTAGTGTTAGGTCAAAGCCAGAGTCTGAGATTCTCGCCTTGAATGGCTGAACCGCATCCTCTCTTGTTCTTTTGAAGTAAAACTTTAGATCTGAATTGTTTGTCAATCCGTCAACCTGACATCTCCACCTGTTGAATGCCTTTAGGATCTTTGAGTAAACAAACCCATCGTATTCAGAATATAGAGAGCCTAGCAGGTCAAGTGCGTCATTATCAAACCATTCAGCCTTTCTTGTGCTGGACCCCTCAACAACTGCGTGGTTTTTATTTGCAGCAACTCCAGTAGTTTCAACCATGTTCGCCAAAACTTGAGCATTGCAAAATACGATTACATGAGGTCTTTCTGACGAATGCATTCCTGTTACGCAGGACGCTGATTCAATCATTCCCCTTATAAAGCCCTTACTCTTCGATAGTTCGTCGGACTCTTTCTTGATGCGTCCATGAAATACTTCGCTCCACTCTATCTTGACAGAGCTAATCTGTCTTGCTACAGAAACACTCTCTGCACCAATAACACCTCTTGAGAAGGTTGCCGGTTCATAGGCAGACTCTCTAAGGTCAATCGCTCTGCCCCAAGATGTTGAAACTGAGCTTCCGTACATAAAGCCCATTGCATATTCATGATTCATACCTATTCCTAACTACAGGCTCCAAAGCCACAGTCTGAACACTTGTTGCAACCCTCGACAAAGAAGTACTTGTCTGAGCCGCACTCTGGGCACTTTTCTCCAACGCCCTCTTTTGAAATCTTCACGTACTTAGACAGGACTCTTGCAATCGCCTTTGTGTAAGAGACAATTGTTCCGCCAGACTTCTTCATCTGACTTACTAGGAAGTCAATCGGGGTTCCATGTCTAAGTGCAGTGGAAAGAAGCCTAGTGATTGACTCCTGCTCATCGTCTTTGAAGAACTTCTGAATGTCACGAATGATTGGCTGGTCTTTTCTAATAAGATTGTATTTGCCCTTGGAGGTCTTCCACATTACGCCCTTTGCTAGTTCATTGAACTTTCTTACCACGGGCTCATCCATCTTTGACTGGTCCAATGCGAATACCTCGTATGGCTGACCCCCTAGAAGACCAACCATAACGACCCAGTTCTTGCCGCCTGACTTAATCTTGAAGAGATCGCACTCAATCTTCTTTGGTCTCTTTGGTGCATTGTGCACTACAACGTGACCCTCTTCTTCCGGCTTGTCGGAGGACTCTGCAACTGCTGCTAGGACAGAAGTTCTGGTTCCGGCTCTATAGGTGGTGAAGCCTTTTACATAGCCCGTGTCAAAGGCTTTCATGTAAATGTCCTTAAACTCTTCATACGTGATCTCGTTAGGGACGTTGATCGTCTTGCTAATGGCGGCATCGCAGAACTTTGCGAAGATTGCCATTGTTCTAACGTGATCGTCTACTGACAGCTGGGTTGTGGTCTGTGCCCACTCTGCGTCTGCATCCCAGTCGTTTGACTTCTTTAGCTCTCTGACTGAGAAGTCCTGAACAAGTTGCTCCTTTGTCAACCCTCTATTTCTGTCAAACTTGTAGACAGTCCCCTTGAACTCTGTTCTAAGCAAACTCTCGTCTCCCTCTTTTACCCAAGTCCATTCTCCAACGGGGTCGATAGTGTTAGACCAATCAATGGAGTCTGGGAGACTTAGCCCTTTCGGGGACCCGTTTACAATTACAGTCCTGATGTACTCTGGGAGGAAGAGTGGCTCAAGGCCACCGGACACATTGTTTGCAACGATTGCAGTATTTCCTGTTGGCTGGACAGAGAGGAGGTGGCTATTCCTTGTTCCGTGGGCTCGTACCATTGCGAGGGTTTCCTCGGTAAGGCACTCTAAGAATCTTGACTCTAGATACTGCTCACGGTCCTGTATTGGGAATTCACCCTTCTCTTTGGCGAGTAGGGAGCTTGTTTGGTAAGCTAGGTTGGCGACTAGGCTGCATAGAGCCTCTGTCTTCTGAAGAGCCTCCTCGCTTCCATATTTAAGCCCTAAGAGCATCAAAGCACTACCATACCCCATGTACCCCAGTCCGACTCTGCGTTTCCCTACGAGGCTCCTACGCTGCTCCTCAAGTGGAACATAGGCAATGTCATTAACATTGTCCATCATCCTTATAACAGTTGGGACGATCTCTCTGATCTTGTCGTGATCAAAGTCTGTCCTGTCTGCATTGATAAACTGGGTGAGGTTAAGGGAACCAAGGAGGCAGATACTGTGCGGACTCATTGGCTGCTCTCCACATGGGTTCGTTGTGGAGATGTACTCGTCAAGGTTGTCCATTTTGTTGATAGTGTCTACAAACAAGACTCCCGGGTCATTGAACTCATAGGTTGACTTCATGATTAGATCCCAGAGCTCATTGGCGTTCTTGTACTTCTTGTAGACTACAGTTGCTCCGCCTTCTTCAATCCACTTGTCAATGTTTCCATCCCAAGTTGAATCATATGCCAACTTATCAACATCTAGGTCTGGATAAACCAATTCCCAAGGTTCATTGTTCTTAACAGCACTCATAAACCTGTCATTGATTAGTACGCTCATATTAAACTTGGTAAGCTTGCCCGGCGTTCTCTTTGCTGTAACGAATTCTTCGATACCCGGATGCCAGCAACTCATAGTTACCATCATTGCACCCTTGCGGATCTTGCCCTTGGCTTTCTTGTTTTTAGACTTCTTCCCGGACCCCTGAGTGATGACATTGGACTGAGTGTCCCACATGTCAAGCATACTGACAGCACCCGGGCTCTCAGCAGCGATACCCTCTACGAAGGCTCCCCTAGGACGCATAAAGTCACAACAGAAACCATACCCGCCCTCTGACTTCAAGGTCAGTGCCTGTCTCTTTAGCTCTCCGAGGATTCCCTCCATGGAGTCAACTGGTCCTTCTTCTACAGAAGGGCCAGAAGTGAAGCAGTTGATGAGGCTGGTTCCGCCTAGGTCTGCTCCGGCATTAGAGATTACTCTTCCTCCGGGGACGAACTTGAAGTCCTCAAGTGCGTTTCTGAACTTACTGTACCATTCATCGGGAGAGGCTTCAACTGATGCGATTGCATTAGCGATCCTATCCATGGTGTCGTCAATGTTCTTATCTGGATGAATTCTGTATGTCTGGTTGTAAATTTCTTTTGAAAAGTCATCGTTGAACTGTGTCATGGTTCCTTATTCTCTTTGTTCCAAGATAAAAAGCCGCCAAACCTAGTGATCTGACGACTTAGTTATTTTACTATAGCATAATACTTGGGTTTAATATATTATTTTTTGTGCTTGTAGCCAGCTATCGTGTGCTCGTTTCTTTCACGTGCGTAGTACTGACCTCCAACACAGCAGAAATCTTTAATGTCCACGTATTCAAAGACGGTCTTCTTGGTTTTAGTATCCACGTGGGCAATCATGAACCCGTTGCTCCAGATAGTTCCGTCAGCATATGATGCATCTCTATAATGAAATCCTCCAAGCTGATGCCATTCATAAGACCCAAAGGTCTGATTGTAGTGGCTCCAAGCAATGTGCTTATGGTGATGTCCGTGCATCCCCGGCATACCCGATTTCATACGCTGCTCTGGAAAATGGCAGAACATAAATGAATCGTAGTAGATCTCGAAGTTCTTGCTGACGTTTTTGTTCTGGTCAGCCTTGGACCAACCATGGAGATCAGATTTGGCAATATAATTAATTTCATACTTATCGAGTCCGAAGATGTCTTTCATTGTTAGGCCGTGGATGCTGGACAGAACGTCCATTAGTGCTGGTGCGTTGTCGCACATGTCTTTTAGCAATCTTGCTTCGTGATTTCCCTCAATCAAATCGATCTGAGTATCGGGGCCAGCAGCTTCACGAATAGGTGCTACGATATGGTCTAGTCCGAACTTGATCCTTCCAGCTGCATCCCACTCTCGTGGGTCACAGAAGTACTTGCCAAATTCAGGAATATCAAAGAGGTCTCCGCCTAATACGATTGTATCTGGACTGATTCTTTTGATTGTATCAAGGAAGACACGCAACACGAATGGGTCGCACTCGATATCATGGAAGTCTGTTCCAATAAGGACTGTCTTCCATCTGGAATTGCTTCCCGGTTTAATGTAGTCACTTCCCCAGTTCAAACGCTCAAGGCCAAGCTTTCTGACCTCTTCGTTCAAGATGTGCTTGCCAAGAGCATTGTTCTCTTTCTTTACGGCTGGGCTGGAGTCAATGCCCGCTAGGGTTTTTAGAGCTGTAAATGTTCCACAGATCTTATCTACGTATGATCGTTTGATTCCAGTTCTAGATTCCCAAGTTGTTCTTGTTGGGGTTGTCTCTAAATTCTCATTCAGGGCCTTCATGATGTTGACCAGATCATCCTTGGTGGATGAGGTAAGGTCTAGATCGACGATTGACTCATTTTCAATGAGCTTGGACCACTGTTTTACACTTTTGGCTTTTGCCATGTGCTAAACTCCTCTGTTGCTACGGCCAAGAAAATGTGCTGAATTTTCTGTAAGCCCTGCTTGTGTATGTTTAACGAAAGTCGCATTCAAAGTAAGTTCAGTGATGCTTAGTGCGTCATTGTAGGTCATTCCTGATCGAAGTCCAGCACATAGGTTTTCGACCACATCAGAAACGTATCCCCTTACGGGTGTTAATGTTGACTCGCCTTCCGCCGCCACATTACTATACGAATCTCCACGCCAATTTAACATTGCATCCTTGGATGCCATTCCTCGGTAAGGCTTCCATCTGGAGCCGTCTGCCTTGATTACGACCTCCATCGGAGTTTCTTCGCATCCAGCGAAAAGGCTTCCTGTCATGATCGTTTCTGCCCCCGCCGCAAGTGCCTTCACTAGGTCATCAGATCCACGAATGCCTCCATCGGCGATAATCGGACAGTTATATGTTTTTGTCACATTATAGCAATCCATGATAGAGGATAGGAGAGGAACCCCACATCCCGCTACCTTTCTGGTGATGCAAACAGAGCCATTGCCGATTCCTACTTTAATAGCGTCTGCTCCGGCCTCGCACAAGGGTCTACACTGCTCTCCTGTGGCCACGTTGCCAGCTATGACATCTAACCTAGGGTAGTTCATCTTAATCCATCTTATCGCCTCTACCACCCTGTCACAGGCTCCGTGAGCAACATCGATGCAGACAGCATTGATAAGGTCAGAATCGACGGTCTCGATTCGTTCAAGTAGATTCTTGTAGTCTTCTTGAATCCCTACGGAGGCTATAATCGGATAGGCTCCGCCATCTTTGGCGAGTTGTAACTCTTCGATGATGCGGTCGTCACTCATAAAGCGATGAAGTAGTGCTGCCCCTCCAGCGTTTGACATAGCAATCATCATCTTGCTCTCAGTGATAGTATCCATATTGGATGCTACGATAGGGGTCGAAATGACTAGGTTCTTCGTCAAGCGTGTTGCCACGCTGACTTCGCTCCTTGACTGAATGTCAGTATACTTCGGTACTATGAGAACATCGTCGAATGTTAATCCTTCGGTGTGCCAGAAGTTAGCCATTTTGAGACATACCCTTCTCTGCACGGACCCGTTGTAGATCCTCCTCGACCATTTCCTTGATCATCTGCTCAAAGGAGATTTCACATGTCCAGCCAAGCTCAGCCTGTGCTTTTGAAGCATCTCCCCAGAGATACTTAACGTCAGCTGGGCGGTCGTTACCACTAAGGGTAAGGTAATCCTGCCAGTTTGTGATTCCTACTTCGGCAAATGCCGTCTCGACTAGATCGGTGAGAGTCTTGACTACCCCAGTAGCCAACACGAAGTCTCCGGGCTCATCCTGTTGCAACATTAGGTGCATCCCACGAACAAAGTCACGAGAGTCACCCCAGTCACGGGCTGAGTCGAGATTATATAACTCTAGTTTATCTTGCACGCCCTCGCTGATACGAGCTACTGCGTCTGTCACTTTACGTGTGACAAATTCGATTCCACGATGCGGTCCCTCGTGGTTGAATAGGATCCCATTGGACACATACATGCCAAAGCTCTCTCGGTAATTAACTGCAATGTTAAACCCGAATACCTTAGCACACCCATACGGGCTCCGAGGTTGAAATCCTGACTCTTCGTTAAGCTTCTCAATTCTTCGTGCTCCACCGAACATTTCGGAGGATCCCGCTTGGTAGAATCGAGCAGATGGGCAGAAGTTCCTCACAGCCTCAAGAAGGCGTAGTACACCGACTCCAGTAATGTCCGTAGTCATTACAGGCTGATCCCAAGAAGCACCCACAAAGGACTGTGCAGCTAGGTTGTAGACCTCATCTGGTTGGTATTGTGAGATGATTCTATCAAGAGAACCTTGATCGGTCAAGTCGCCTGCTTCGATAATGAGATTTGGATTGTCTAAGATATCTAACTCTTCAAGTCTCCAATGATTTGGAGTCGAGATTCGGCGTTCCATTCCTACGACCCTGTATCCAAGCTCTAGGAGGTATTTGGCTAGATTAGAGCCATCCATTCCTGTTAGCCCGGTAATCACGGCAGTCTTCATGTTAAACCCTTTCTAAAGGAGTCTATTCGATAATAGCATCGGATCCCCTCTTTTTTTATTTTTTTTCGGGGCTTATCACTGTCGGGGGGAGATACACAGAATACATTTGAGTCCAGAAGGCCAAGCTTCCCCTCTCCCTTACTACACCCCATGGGGATATAGACCATGGTTTGGAAAGCTAGTTCACTGGCGTGATAGCATAGATTTACTAGACTTCTGATTTTTTGGTTTCTATAAAAGCAGAAGGATAAGGAAATTAGGGGATACCCCTAAAACCCCTTCTATTACCATGCTAAATTAAGAAGTCCTGAGAGTTCTTCCAACTACCCATGATGTGAGTCCAACTTAGTCTGTCTTCATCATCACTCTGTCCATAATATAGACAAATGGCGTTATCCCTATTCTCTGGATCCATTCCATCCCATGGCTCATTTGGTTTACTGCTTATGGCACAAAAGATAGCGGCATCTAGGTCAACAACGTCGAAGCCTAACAAATGAAGCTCGTTGATGTAACTATTAACGTTACCAACCTTAGTCTCTAAACTATCTTTTCTTAATTCAACATTACTAAGATAGGTCCAATGAGAGCTCGGCTTGGTGAGGACAGCGTTAAACTCATCTAATATAGTGTTAACAGCGGTCCAATCATCCATGAACGAGCGTCGGATGGACTTAAGAAGCGGGATGCGAGCAAAATAGGAAGCGGGATCTTGTGCATTAGTAAGGATACCAAGATCATTCATGCTTCCGATGACTAGCTCGTTTCCTAGCTGGTTCATAGCAGCAGAATCAAGAGCACCGGCCATCTGTAATGCAATCATGTCGATCTCAGCCTTGAGATCAGATGGAATGTCAATCTTCTCTTTATCCCAGTCAATATCATCATTGTTAGACTCAAGGGCATCTGGAGATAAGCCGTTGAGAAGATCCATCATTCGTTGATCTTCGATAAGGTAATGCTTCTCCATGTCCTTGATCATCATCTCTTGTTCCATATTGCCGATCTCGGAACACCTAGTGCAGTTACTTACGGGACCATAATGCACGCTTAGCGTGTTACAGATCTTGCAAATGGTAACTTCTATCTTGAATTCTTTAGACATGGTAACCCTTCATGGTCTATAATAGCACAAATGGGATGGTTAAGGTAAAGAATTACTGGATGAGCAAAGAGAGCGGCAGCTCAGTGGGCAAAAAGTCCTAGGCTTGCCTAGTAATTCGTCTTTAACAAACCATGAGAGAAGGCCTGACGAATTTTTCAGATGCGTTTTACATTGAAAGCATTTTCAATTGGGATGGTTTATACCCCTCCCCCCTTGTTTAGATATGGTAGTACAAAGAAAAGGAGCCCGACGGGTGCGGAATGAGCTTAAACGGCCCTCAATTGACTATCTATTACTTTAACATATTGTTTGTCTGACCCAGCTAAGTTTAAGCCACCCGGGCACTTTTGCCGGACATTTTTACCGAGATATATCGGATCAACCCTCCCCCTCTTGTCGGCATCTATTGCCGGGCGTGTTACCTATTGGCATGATACTTGCAAGGGGATGTGGACATCTACTACCGGGCGAACGCTAGGTACTTTTTGCCGGGCACTATTACCGACGGGAACTATCCGTTGGCGTGTTTCGTTCTAGTGTTGTATACTTTAATATAACCAAGTCAGGAAGGACTTACTCATGAATGACCGCAACACTGTCAGCACCAATATCTCAAGGGCAATAAGAGAAGCCAACGCTATCCGTCAGCAAGCACAGGGTCGTGACTTGCGAGCAGGTGAGGTAAAGCGAATCGCTCAATTGGATAACTTCAGAATCGCTCAGGTACGTATCTTACAGGATATCAAGATCGGAGCAGTGTAGTGATACCTGAAGACCTGAATCAACACGTGTACCATGGTCTGTCTTTCTTCAAAAAACTACTCTGGAATATTGGGATCAGACCTTGAGAGGGGTCTGGTTCTTTTTTTGTCCACTTGCTGGACATCTACATCGGGGCGGTTCCGGTAGGTAATATTTGCCGGGCACGATTACCGGTGGGAACTATCGGTTTGCGTGTTTCGTTATCATGGTGTATACTTCAATATAACCGCAACCGATCTTGTGAAAGGATCTACAATGTTAAAGGCAACCAACAGCGACAATCTCACCACAGAACAAATCCTTGGTTTAATGGGTGTAAGCAAGAGAGCAGTCGAGAGTGTCCAGAACACCATGCAACAACGTGGAGATTACAGACGGTACTGCAAGCAGTGCAGACTGCACAACGTAACACCTCAGTCATTCTCCTCTTGGTTGAATGGGGAGGAATAAAATGTCTACACCGGTAATCGTTGCCATCGTTTTGGTTTTGATAAATATCTTCCAGAATAGAGAAGAGGAATAGAATGCTCAGAGCATTAATCAGGTTCATAATCGGAGACAGTTTCACCAACCAAGACCACCGGGATGGCTTCCACTAGGGAGCTACTTCCGGGCGATTACAGTAGGTAATATTTACCGACCTCGACAAATCGCTTCTGTGGTGGTGTTGTGGTGGCTAACCTATAGTTTTCATGGTGTACAATGGATGCAACAGTGACCCCTTTATGGACCTCATACGTTAAACTGGAGAATGGTAAATGAGAAAAAACACACATTTTAATTTGCCGGCAATTATTACTGACGGGCGGTTGCTTGGCATGGTATTTGCTAGGCGGAACATGGGCCTAACTCGATTATCGGAACATACACATCCGGGCTAACACTCGGCAATTTTTACCGACCTCCACGGGGTCTTGCCGGTACTTATTGCATAGCTCCCAAGTGGGCATGGTACTTGCCAAGGGATCGACCCCTTCAATCGGCGAATACTGCTATCCTGTGGCCTTTTGCAATTTTTACCGACTCTCATTCATGCTGGCATGGCACTTGCTATATGTATAACAGAACCCGATTCTTGGAAGGATCTCATCATGATGTTAAAGGCAACCATTACCGTACCAAGCACCCAGAGAGACGGTAACCCAGTTCAGGATCGTAACATTGTTCTGAACGCAGTTTGTGCGAAGTTATCGAGAGCATTCGGAGGATGCACCCTAGTGGACGGAACTGGTCACTGGCAAGATGCGAACGGTAACAACGTTCAAGAGTCTGTTACAGTGGCCACAAGTTTCATCACGGGACCGGTTGCCGAAACAGCAACGGAAACGATGACCGATATCGGACAATGGCTCAAGGAATGCTGTGATCAAGATTGTGTATTGGTCACAATCGAACCTGTAAACAATGTGATCTGGATCTAGGACAGACCAACAAAACAGGACACCTTGCCGATCTGGTAGGGTGTCCATTTTTTTGACATCCGGGCGAACGCAACTCGGCAATTTTTACCGACCTCGATAAATCGCTCCTGTGGTGGGGTTCTGTTGGCCATAGTGTAGGTTGAACGTGGGTATGCTCGATTCACTGGTGACCCCTTTACGGTCCTCATACGTTAAACTGAGGAATGGTAAATGAGAAAAAGCTCACTAACCATTTTTTACCGGGTCGGCTGTTCTCGCTGTGGTGGTAGAATCCGGCAACCATTTCCACCCTTGCCGGTTCTTTTTACCTAGTCCAAAGTCGGGCATGCCACTTGCGTATGCTAGCATGGCTCAAATAGGCTGATCCCGCCCTTTTAAGGACACTTCCAAACCTCAAACGTTAGGCATGGGGTTTGCTATATACCTATTAGACCGCCACTTTTCTCTTTTTGTAAGGACGTAACCATGCATATGAATGACCAGCAACTGGCAAGAATCACCGAGACAATCACGACCGTCCAAAACAGTCCGAGAACACTCGGAACTGGTCCAACTCTTGTGGACGTACTGAGTAGCCTGACACTGGACCCGGCTAGTGAGGGAACTTCAGAGTGGCTGGACGGACTGACGACGGCTATCTGCCGGGCTGGTGCTTCGGGAGTATTGACACCCGATCAAGTCAATATCCTGATAACCATCTTCATTATTCCAGTACGGGACGCAGTTCAGAATGCCCGGGGTCACTCGGATTACCGGTAATATTTGCCGGAAAGCTTAAAAGTACTGAGGACACCTTGCCGATCTGGTGGGGTGTCCATTTTCTTGACATCCGGGCGGTTATAGTAGGTAATTTTTACCGTCTAAAATCTGGACATCCGGGCGTTCGCAACTCGGTAAATTTTGCCGGCATCCGTATTTGCTCTGTGTCGGCTGTTTCCTCTCATGTAGTATAGGTTAAGGAGGTATATCGGGATGGCTTACATGGTCGTTTCTGTGGGCTGTGGTGAATTTTAAAGAATGGTAAATGAGAAAAAGTCCACTTTCCATTTATTACCGTCCAAAATGTAGACAGGCATGATATTTGCTAGGCGATATACACCCGGGCGAGCACCCGGCAATTTTTACCGACCTTGCCGGCATTTATTACATAGTGTCCGAGCGGGCACGCTACTTGCCAAGGGACAGACCCCTTAAATCGGTGAATACTGCCCTTCTGTGGCCTTTTGCAATTTTTACCGACTCTGATAAGTGCTGGCACGCCACTTGCTACTATACTAGCAGAACCCGATTCTTGAAAGGAATCAACAATGTCAGAAAATAATACCGACTACAATGTGGACGCTATCGTCAACGCTAACACGGCACTTGTGTACAGTATCGCAGGAAAATACAGGAGTCAGGCAAATTGTGCCGACTTTGACGACTTAGTGAGTGCGGGATTGTGCGGACTACTGAGTGCTGCCCAAAAAGTGGACAATGGTTCCTACGACCCGGAAAAAAGTGCCATGTCTACCTTCTTGGGTCAGTGGATTACAGCGGCTGTCCTGAGAGAAGTAAAGCACCTGAACAACACGGTAAGAGTTCCCGAGTACGCTCAGCAAAAAGGGGAAAGTGTCACCTGTGGACCGATTCCTGAAGAATTCGATCCTGAAGACACTCGTGGAATTGAAGACCTGAGTGGGGTTTCTGCTGAGTTGCTGACCTTGTTGGCCACTATCGAAGTCGAGGACGCTAAGATTTTCGTCCGCTCCGTGGTTCGTGGTGAGTCTCTCCGGGCTATCGGTTCGAGTCTGGGAGTTTCTGGGGAAGCAGTCAGGAAGCGTATCGCAAGAATCCGTGAGGAGTTGCTGAGTAACGCCTGAGAAATGGGGGGTCGGTAAAGAGTACCGGCCCCCAAACTTTCCAGTTTGCACGTTTCTGAGAAGTGTGATATCATTAAGTGTACCCAAGAACAAGAAAGTGATCTCTGAGAGGATCCAAACATGTCCATGACAAGAACCGAAGCGAATGCAATGATCAGCCAGTGTAACAGTGAGATTCTCCGTTTACAGGCTCATAATGCCCACGGTCAGCACGATACCCGAATCGCAAACCTTACAATGGCTCGCATGTGTGCCGCACGTCGTCTTCAAGATATTAAGAGAGGTGCATAATGTTGAAGTTGATTAAATTGATCCTAGGTCAGGACTTCGCTGGTCAGGACTGGAAGGACGGGTTCCAATGATCCCCGAAGATTTGAAACAATGGAGAGATCAGGGAGTACTAGAGAGACTTTTGAGGTTCTTACTACCATGATTCAACATGCCCGAGGTGTCAAAACCTTGGGCTTTTTTTTAGCATCCGGGCGGTTACACTAGGTAAATTTTACCGTCTAAAAGCTGGACATCCGGGCGAACGCTCGGTAATATTTGCCGGCAAGCATATTTCGCTCCTGTGGTGGGGGTGTGTTGGCTGTAGTGTAGGTTGCATGGGGGGATGTTCGAAGCCGTGGCGACCCCTTTACGGCTGTCATACGTTAAACTAGAGAATGGTAAACGAGATAAAGTCCACTAACCATTTTTTGCCGGGTCTTATTGCCTGAATCCAGAAACTTTGGTTCTGAGGTTGTCGGATTTTAGTTATCGTGTTATACTTATTTAAGTCAAAGGAAGGACTTATCATGAATAACTCATTCGATTTCCCGCAGTGTGACGACTCTATCGAATTCGACAACCGTGACGTGAGTCAGTTGTTGCAAGACTCTCACGCCTGTCACAGGTGCGACTCCACTGTCAGCGGAAGTGGTCAGCCCTTCTGCCCGGTGATCGCAGAGCAGGCAAGGAAGGCTATGAATGCCATAGTCGAAAACATACTCAGAAACAGGGGTCGGGCATAATGCCCGGTCCCTCTGAGTAGGGGTTGTCAGGAATCGTGGCCCGTGTTATACTAGAGTAGAACAAAGGAAGGACATTCAAAAATGACTATCACCACCTCTGACAGGACGACTCTGGTAAATAATATTGCGAGATCCGCTCGTGAGGTACAGCGTCTCATGGAGACCATTGCCAACCGTGACGGGATCACTCGCAAGGGTGAGCGGAACCGTATCGATCACCTGAATGCTTTTCGCATTGCTTGTGTCCATAGGTTGCAAGACGTGAAAATGGGAGCCTAATCATGTCTTGGTTTCTACAAGGGTCCGATACTCTGGTTGGCCCGTTCAACTCTGAATCAGAGGCCTACGATTGGCAAGAAGCAGAGAAGGCTTGGAACCTGACGATAGTTCCTCAGTCTATCGCTAACGACCCGAGAAGTCCACAACCCGGAGATTGATCGGTAAAGATTTCCGAGAGCTGAGACCCGGGTTGTCACTCTCTGGGTTTCGTGTTATACTTATTTAGATTCAAAAGGAAGGAATCAAAAATGAACGCTCTTAACTTCACTAACGACCTCGGCGAATGTAAACTCACCGGCAACCTGATCTGCAATCCGACGACTGACCCGGCCTGCGACCTGATCCCGAGCGGCACTCCTGCGACGTTCTGCGAGCCTGTTTTGGGAACCTTCTGCCATATGGACGACGTTACCGAGTTTCGTGGAATCGTCACCGTGACTCCTTCTGAGGAAGGCCGCTCCTTTGTCTACGTTGAGAACCTCGACGATCCGAACCTCAACTTCTACCTTGGATCCCGTTGGACTGATCTGGAACTGACCCGGGCCGGTATTTTCGGGACTGTGACAGTCTCATAACCTAAATCCTTCCCTAGACCATGCCCTGCGGTTAGTTCCGTGGGGCTTTTTTTTGGTATTAGAGTCGGCAATTTCTACCGTCCAAAAAGTTGACATCCGGGCGGTTACACTCGGTAATATTTGCCGGTAATTTTTACTTACACCCGGGCGTTTTTTTAGGTAATTTTTGCCGGCAACAGATACTTGGCACGATATTTGATTTGGCTGTGAGGTTGTCAAGATCTTGATATCATGTTATACTCTTT
>JAAHTH010000106.1_pt1 | contig 74903 bp, 106 predicted proteins | sample 6116091 | NCBI WGS metagenome assembly JAAHTH01 (sample SAMN13939990, study PRJNA603662) | sponge metagenome | isolation source: marine sponge | host: Mycale hentscheli | place: New Zealand | collected 2006 | reverse complement strand
TGATGTAAAATCTTTAGCCCAAAAGGTTATGTTTTGGATATAATAGGTAGAAGCTAGATTAAATATGTAGTTCTCATTGATTTCAGGTAGTGTTAAATTTGCACCGGAGAATGCAGTACCTGTTATCTCTGTTGCTTCCTTGAAGAAGAACCCACCTTCTTTGATAGTTCTGTTTTGGTCACCCCTTAATACTAACTCTTGAGAATACCCGTTAAAGTTAGGTGTTTTTGCTGGCCAATAAGTTGCATCCGAGAATGCTCTTACTCCAGTTCCTCCACCTGAAGATTCTTGCCAATCAAGTACCCCAATTAAAACTTGTTTCTCTGGATTTGGTAGAGCTGGTTGACCTGCAGTTTCAAATGGGTATGTATTATTCGTAGCTGGTGTACCTGTTACAATAGATAATACAGCAACTGTTCCTCCAGTTACTTGAGAGTACTCATATGTCATAACCACAATATCAATCCTTCTGTTGCCCGGAGTATCATCAATTGGTAATGTTGTTTCTACATCAGTTGATATTACTGTTCCTTGTGGTGCAACAACCAAACCTCTTAGGTCGGATTCAAATGCGTTGTTTATGTCAGTCCTTTGTAAACCGTTTGTGTGGTCTAATTGAATGTTTAGTCCAGCTCCACTCGGATTACTTATCGAATCAAAACCTCGGTACCTACCTGCTGGCATGATACCTTGTCTTAATTGGTTAGTTTGAAATGATGTTACTGGTACATTATACTCTATACCTCTTTCTTGTGCCATAGTCTTATTGATTTATAATTTTTAATGTCCAGTCTACTTGTAAACTGGTTAGGTTATCTTTTAGAATACTTAATCCACTTACTATTGAGAAATCTCCACCATTAACTGAGTTCAATTTAACTTCATCCAATGTATCATTGAAAGATGCTTGACTAAACCTTGCGGTGAATTTAACCTCATTATCTGTTAGAGCAATATACTCTACATTTATTATTGGTGTGTTTGCTAAAGGGGAGCCTAGTTTATTAGCAATGACGTTGTCAATGAAATAACCAGTCTGTCCTCCTAAAGCTCTCCTTACTATATTCTTATAGTTGGGTACTAAAGCATTGTGATCGTCGTAGACTACCTCTTTATCGTCTCCGTTTATTAGAGTCAATGTTAGATGGCCTTTTACTCCCATATTTAATTTTTCTTCCATAGTCTTTTTCTATAATAGTCTTTTAACCTTCGTCTGGTGTATTCTTCTTTTCTTTCTGTATTTGAGCTACAGTATACCCAGCCATTACAAATTCAATAGCTGACCATGAAATGATTTCATTAGTTCCCATTGAATCTACGTTATTGATAAGAAAGTAAATCATTCCCCACTGTCCGACTAGGAAAGCTATTGATGACTCCACTCTTTTCTTAGAGAAGTATGATGACTTATCCGAATATAGGTTTCTTACTTGGTTTACTAACCATTTAAAGTTTGTCCAACCGAAAAAATATTTCTTTTTCATTACTTACTGTATTGTTGATATTGTTCCTCAATGAATTGTTTCTGGTCTTCAATGTCTTCTTCGTATTCTTCCTCTAAATATTCATCAGCAGGGTCATCACTAATGATATGGTAATCTAATTGTTCTAACGCTACAACGGTACCTATTAAGATACCAACTAATACTGTGATTATTTTTAATACTAATTTTCCTGTTCTTTCAACGATAGCTTCAGCTTTGTCGAATTTTTCGTGTACTTCTTTCGGCATAATGTTATTTGTTTTTGAAATCGCATGTACTGCATATGTCTTCCCTACAAGTGCATATTAACCACCCATCTTCTACGGCTGTTAATGTTAAAGCTTCCGGTACCTGATTACCTTTCTTATCAAGGCCCATTGCTTCACCCCTCCAAAATCCTTCGGATTTAATAATTGGGAATATGTCATCAACGAAATGCTTAACGTCTTTATCAGTATATAAACATGTCCATGATTTACCATTTAGTTCTCCCCTACCATAGCCGAACATTTCTTCGTGGGCTCTATTAACATAAATGTAAATACCGTTTTCATCTAATAGAGCTATACCCTCAATGGAGGTTTCAATAGCTGCTACCAGTTTTGAATTGAAAGCTAAAGTATTCTCTAACTCTTTTCCGAGTTGAGCTATCTTGTCTATTCTTGGGTCGTTGAAATCATCTTTACTCATGGGAAGTTATTTTTTAAATAATAAAACTAGAATACTGATAATAGCTTGTACTCCAACTATAATCCCAGTAACACGAACCCATAAAGTTTTCTGTCTGTATATTTCATCTTTAGATTCTTTCATTTGTGGAGGTGACCAAACATCTGTTACGTCTTTCTTCCACGAAGTATGCTCTTTGATTATATGCTTTGCAGATTTTAATTCGTGTATTTCATCCTTTAATTCATCCAGTTTATCACTGAAGCCATCTTTCATTTCATTCATTTCTTTATTGATGGAGGATTTTAAATCTGCAAGTTCTTTAGAGTTGGTTTTTAGTAAGCCAATAACCAGTTCATTATATTGTTCAAATTCTTTACTCATTTTGGTTTAGGTGTTTCTCAATTTAATACGTCGTAGTCTCTTATCGGCTTATTTTAGAAAGTACCACCAGCTACCTTGAGTACCACTTACTGGTGCGGCTGTTACCGTTCCACCCACTGATATGGATTGTGTAGTAGCTCCTGTAGAAGTTACATCAATTTGTTCATTGTATGTTGCAGGTGATAAACCAGCTTTTAATCTAACATAAATTGTTACTGGCTCTCCGTCAATATTTCCACCGGTCTGAGTTAATACTATTGATGAAGCATAACCACTCCCACTTGTTTCTGATACCTCATAATTAGTTGGAGCAGTTACTGTTGCACTGGCCGTTAAATCATCACCTGAAACCGTAAAGGTTTGTTCACCCGATGGTCCACTTCCCTCTACATAATCAAATCCAGTTAATGAAGATTCAGAAAGTGTAATTGTTGGTGTAGCAACTGATGCTTCCGATAATGCCCATCTATGGTTAGTAATATTCCCCGAATCCGCTTTAGTAACACAGTCCTTTGAGCCAGCTGATAAACTTGTTGATGACCATGCTCCCTCTACAATCTTATTTGTATTATGACCATTAAATGCTGGAGTTCTTGAACTTCCCGCAATATCGTAATTGAATGATTGGCCTCCGTTTGATATACCACTTAGGTATATTACATCATTAGCGGATATGGTTATACTCTCAGTATGCGGTGTGACTGACCCCCCGTTTGAAGCATAATTAGTGGGAGCCGTTTGTGATGCTCCGGTAAGCGATTGAGCCATTATACTTGTAGAACTCCACTGAGAACCAGTAAAGTTTATCACAAGGTTATTAGCTCCAGTATCGGGGTTTGCTAAATAGAAACATGCTTGTCTTTGAGCGAATCCCGAATAGTTTTGGTTATTAACCAATGTCATGGCAATTCCGTTGTAAGTAGCATTATTGAAGTTAGTACTATTTGCCATAGTTATTACTACGAACAATGCTCTATCAGTACCTGCACTACAATTTACGGATAGTGTCTGTGAAGACCCTCCGGGATTCTGGTTTGAAGTTGTTAAGTTCCCAAATGCTATTGCCATGGCTTATAGTTGATTTATGTTTGTTATTTCCTCTAGTCCATCCGTTGAAGTTGATTCAACTGTTGCGGTATAAACTGGAGGATTGGTGTCAAAGTAATATGATGCGTTTATTGCTTTAGATTCTAAGCCCTCCATATTGTCATTAATCCAAGCTCCCAATGTTGAGTTGTAATTAGAGTTTATTTCATCACAAATATTCATATCTGTGGTATAACCAATGGGAGTATATTTCAACTCCCCTCGGCTATTCTCAATCTTTTCTACTATACAGTAATTCATATTTGTTAAGCTTCTTCGTTAATTGCTAATATATCCCAATAGTCATCAGCTGCGTTATAAATGGCCCCAATGTACATCATCTTGTTGGCTGTTGTTGCTAATCCTGTAATGTCAACTCCTACCGGTCTCCATCCCCCAATGCTTGTAAGGAATGTGATTAGCCTAGAAGTTCCATTGTCTTTTATCCTAAGTACTACCTTATGACCGTCATTTATAGTACCACTTGGTTGTGACCATTGAAGGTCAACTGCTAAAGCTGTTACATTATACTGGTCAGTGGATGGTCCATCAAAACCAATTGAGTTGGCTGAAGTTGTAGTACTGATACGGGTTTTAACTATATCGGAGTATTTAATTTTACGTTTACCGTAAGTAGCTCCAGTCGGGTCTTCTAAGAGGTATACGTCTTCATTGTGTGGGATGGTCTTAGCGGTAATTTGATTTATTTCATCTGCTACATTAGAATGAATCGCGTTTGAATCCGTTCCTATATTAGCGGAAGTATCGGAAGTGTAAATCATTTCCCAAAGGAATGTAGAGCTGTTGTATGCAAAGCCGATATATATGGTCTTACCAACTACGGTAGTTAAAGGTAAATCTCCATCAGCGTTCTTATATGCTGCACTCCAATTAAGAATCCTAGCGGTTCCATTATCTCTAACTCTAATCATTAATCTCTGACCATTCAAAGGAGTTCCTGTGGGAGCTTGAAACAAAGTTGTTTCAGCTAAAGCAGTGAACTGGAATTGGTCAGTAGTATCAACATTAGGTTGAGCGGAAGGCCAAGAAGTATTAGTGGCAACCCTAAGTTTAGTTAGGTTTTGCCAAGTCATTGATTTCTTGTTGAAAGAATCAGCACTATCTTCTAATATAAACTCATCAGCTAAAACGGGTATGGTCTTATCTGAAATTGCTGTTATTTCATTTGCAACATTATTATGTATTGCTGTTCCATCTGCTCCATCTTCAACTTCCCAAGTAGTACCATTACCCGATACCTGAATATCTCCCTTGTCACCATCGGTTACTCCTACTTTACTATTGTTGGTGTTTGTATCAGTTTTAATTTGGTCAAGGTCTACTGCTCCAGTTACTGTAATATGTCCTACTGTAGTTTTCTCCGCATCGGTGTAAGCATTAGTATCAGCATTACTCTCATATTGAGTTTTTATTGATGCTGGAGTTAAGTTACCTTGAAGAACTACCCAGTGGGCTTCAGTAGTTGGGTTATCTTGTTTTGCTCTAACTGTGTCGCCTTCTTCAACTGGAGTTGTAAAGAATGTACCATCAGCTGTTACGTCCCAGATATCTCCTTGCTTAATTCCTGCAATAGGAGTTGAGTCTAAGTCAGGTGTATTGGTTGCAGCATTATATCCCCCTTGGTATGATTTACCCCCAGCTACTGCAGTTGAAACTTCATTATCAACATATGCTTTTACCGATTGTTGTGTTGGTACTTTAGTATCATCATCCGATGCCATGTTATCTTCATCCAGTACCCAACCATTTGAACTAACGTCGGTGTCAGTATTCATAGTTGCTCCGGCTGCATCAACATTAGCTGTATCAGTTACATCAGCGTTAGTTTCAACGGTACCCAATTTAGATTTCTCTGCATCGGTATAAGCATTTGTGTTTGCATTATTTTCATAAGCAACTTTAATCTCTGAATCAGTTTGGTCAGCTGTTGCTCCAGTTTCTACAGTTCCTAACTTGGTTTTCTCTGCATCAGTATAAGCGTTAGTATCAGCGTTACTTTCATAAGCTGTTTTAATTTCCCCCGCTGACATATCTGCTGTTGCTCCAGTTTCAATGGTATCTAATTTAGTACCATCAGTTGAAACGTCCCTACCATCAACAGTACCACCCACAGTAACATTACCTCCGGTTTCAAGGTGTGAACCTTTTACTGTACCATCGCCTTTAACTTCAAATGTTGTTGTTCCCGAGTTATTTTTACCTTCGTAAATATTGTCACTATCATTTGCTGTTCCGTTTTGAACGGTTACTGCTTTGTCGGTATTATTTGTTGTTATTGTATTACCGCCGTCGTATGCTTCTTGTAAATTTGATACTGTTCCCGCTCCAACTTCTTGGTTTATCGAGATAATGTCAAACTTATTTGAATTGGAATTATATACACAGTTGTAATATAGAGTAGCCCCAACTGTAGTTGTTGTAGGTAAAGTAAGTTCTGATACAAAATTATTAGAATCATAAGTAATGAGTCTTGGAGTTCCATCATCTTTAACTCTAATTGTTAGTAATTGTCCATTAGTCGGTGTCCCTGTTAAATTGCCTATTGCTACGTTAACTGCTAAAGCTGTTATAGAATAAAGGTCTGTAGTTTCTACATTAATATCAGCTGTTGCAATCGAGGCAAGAGAAGTAACTCGAGTTTTCTTTTCATCCTTGGATTTCCAAACTGCTGCTCCAGTTGTTGCATCAATACAAGTGAATTGTTCTTTGGTTGCAGTATTAGTCCATATATCTCCGGCTTCATAGTTTACCGTGTCATCGTCTCCGGTTGTTGGGTCTGTCGCAAACTCAACAGCTCTCGGTACTCCCGATACATCTCCAGTTTCATTCCTAACTGAAGTTACTCTATCCGAGTTATCAGCCTTTCTCCAATCGGGAGTGAATGTAGTTGTGCTTGGGTTGTCAGTTAGTGATATTAACCAGTCATCAACATCAAAGTCAATCCCGTCTCTTGTGCCTGCAGTATCAACTACCCAATAGAATCCTTCTTCAGTTGTTGGTCCGCCAGGAAATGGGTCAGCTGGGTCCCAGTAACCTTGTTCCTTTAAAAGAATAGAACCATCAATTGAAGCTATCCATTCTTCAAGGCCTTCGACTTGCTCTATAAAAATTTTACCTGTACTCATAATTAATTATCTTGTAAGATTTCATATTCAACTCTGCCGCCAACTGTAAGAACGGCTTTAATTGTATTCAGTTGTGAAGTAACATAATTGTTAGCTGTCATCTTAACCCAGTGGCCTGGAACTGCCGGTGCTATACCATTGTTATGATATATCTTTTGTTCAAAGCCTCTATATGAGCTGGTCATAGTATCTGTTATATCAGCAGTTTCTGGTGAAGCTGGTGAACCATAGATTGCGCTCTTTGAATAATCTACTAAAGTTCCTGTTTTTAATACCGGTTCTAGCGTCCCAAAGTTAACTACTGTTGGATTCAATATAACATATGAAAAATCAATTCTATGCGTTGTTAAATCATACCCAGCGATTAAACCATTCCAATATAGTGTATCTCCTAATTGTAAATCTGAAAATGCTACTGCGGTTGTTCCCCCGTCCCTTGAAAAGTAACAGGCTTTAGTTATTGAACCATTTCCAACTTCTACAGCTACCCCATTAACTTCCACAATAATACCAGTGTTAACTACTGGAGCTCTGCTTAAAGTTAATGTTGTATCAAAGTTGTCGGTTGTTCCCCCACCGGCTGAAGTTAATGCTTTATCTCCAACCCATGGTACTACGACGTCCATGTTGTATGAATCGCCGTTCAATATCAGTGAATCAATTAAGTCACCAAACTCGCCCTCGGTTGGTTTATCAAAAGTTTCAAAGTATGATTTTAATGTATTTCTATCTTTTACTGCCATGTCTTACGTCTTTTTAAAAAATGTCTTTCGAGTTTACTCTTCATAGCCTATCAATACTCCAGTTATGGTGCTTGTACCTGGGCCTTCTTCTATAAATATTCCAGTACTAAATTCCATCGGTTCTCCAAAAGTATGTGTAATAGTTACTGTTGCGGATTCATTCGTAGGAGATTCCTGTATTTGAAGCGGTAATATTATTGCTCCAGCAACTGTAAGCCCATCCCTTAAATTAATCCTACCAGTTACGTTATTATCTGTATTATCAACTGTAAGTAGAATATCAGTTACATATAAAGTCTTACCCGCTGTGATTGTTCTTTGTAATACGCTCACTGATGTATCAACTACTTCCGATACCTTTAGTCTTCCCGCTAATTGGGATGGTCTAGCTCCACTAACTACGTTTAAGTTATGGTAAGTCCCTGAATCATTTGTTGTTTCCGTTACAGAAACATTTTCAAATACCCCATCTGATTCTTGTCCAGTAATAATTGACCTATTCAATGTAGTAACCATTGATGGTGCAATGAATGCTCCAGTGGTTAATAATTGTGGGCTTATAGCCTGTGTTTTAAATTTGGTAGTATAATAGAAGTCAGTTGTATCTGTACCTTCATCATTTGTAAATCTGTATCTAATGTAATCTACAAATGCAGGTGCTGCAAAAAATTGGTATCCATTGGCTGCTATATAGGGTATAGATAATGACCTTACTATATCTGTACCTCCTGCATCCGAACAAAAGTCTATTTGTATTGTTCCATCCTTGTCAGATAATATCTCTGTTTGAACTTGGCTATAACCTGTTGCATCTAATACTCCTGAGTCAAAAGTTACTCCTGCTGCTACAACTGCTGTTGTTACAAAGGCTGTTTCATCTACTAGTGAGGCTGTGTTGCTTTCTATAGTCGTTAAAAGACCATTTGATATTACTTGGTTTGCTGCTGAAGCGTCTCCGCCTCCACCTCCACCACCGGCTGCAGTAAATAAAGCGGTTACTTGGTCAGCTAAATTTTCTAAGCTTGTGGCAACTGGGTTGGTTACTGTTGTGTAATCATTGGTTGAAGCTTTAATTACTTCAACATCAAATATGGATAAGAATCCATCAGCTAACCTTATTTCTAAAGCGCTTGATGGTATATATATGGTATCTTGTCCTGCTTGTACTATCTTTAGGCTTCCCCCCGATTTAATTAATTCCATTTGTTATTGTGTTTTTAATTATTGAACTATAAAGTCATCATCAATTCCCCATACGCTTATTCCCTCTAATGGGGTTGAGCCTGCACAATCAATTGGTAATGTTAATGTATTTTGAATGTTCTGGTTGTCATATAATAAACCAGCTTGGTCATAAGCATAAGATGGATTATCGTATGCTTGATTGTCGAATACTGTAAATTTAACCTCTTGTTCTACACAGAAGTTAACGTCCTCAGTAATTAAGATACCGAATATAAGACTCCTTAGGTTAGCGTTTATTGGCTCTACAAAGGGTACTATACTTCTTAATTTCTCCAATGTAGTCTGGTCTAATGGTATCAAAGGATTGCCTGCAGAAGTGAATAATATCTCGTAATCCGAGCATGGATAACAACCTTCGTCATAGTCAACATCTAAGGTATCATAGAAATCCCCAGTGTCCCAACTTCTTGTTTTCTGGTTTGGAAATTCAGTGATGTTGATGTTGAAACCCATCATACTGAAAAACAGTTCATATGATTGTTTAGTTCCCTTTATCTTATAAACATTAATAATAAAGTTTAGTAATGTTCGGTAAAGGTTTTCATCTAAGAATATATCCGGTGGGTTTCCTAATGTATCTGATATATAATTTAAGAAATCATTTGAAGCTGTCTGCGGGTCTATTTCTAAGATGAAGTTTTCTAATGCTGGAACTATTTCATCATCTAACTCCAGTCCTAACACCGAAAGGTACCTTTGTAAAGTACCTTCGTTGTTGCTATCCTTATTACTATCTCTTTGGTAGAAATAATCGGGTAGCGTATCAAATAAGAAATCCTTAAATGTCATATTAGTTTATAATTCTTTGTTCTATTACTGATATATCAAGTGATGCTGATGTAGTAATAGGTAATGAATAATCATTTACTGTTAAGTCTTCGTTTACAGCCAGTGTTACAAAGTCCCATTCTTGACCCCCTAAGTAAGGCCCACTAAATATAGTTATGCTTATTAGTTGTAATGGATCTGTGTATTGTACCCCCACTGTTAAGTTAGATACGAATTGTCCTTGTTTATAAAGGTTGAATCCAAATCCTGAATACTCAACCTTCCAATCCAATTGAGTATTTGAGTTATCTAATATTATTATATCCCAATTCAATTGAGTTGTATGATTCGTAGGACGAGCATATGGTGTAATAGACAATCTGTCTAGTTCTAAAAATTCAACTTCGGGAAGGTTATCAACTATCGCATAAATATCACTTCTACGAATAGCTTTGTTTACTTTTGATTTACTTATTGAATAAGCATCTAATAAAGCATTGGTAATTGAAGTTGTTGTTTGTGCAGTATCAATTCTAAACCTTGCAGTTGCAGTTAATTTAATATTGATTAATGATTCCCCAGCTGGTCTTACATTAACTAACGTCGTAACCATTCTTCTTTCATCAATGTATTGAGTTACTGAGTTTAGTAATGGTGTTTGTGCTATACCTCCTAATTCTGGACTTATGAAAATATCAATCTCTTTACCACAATCAAAGAGTAAATCCGCAGTGTTTACGCCGGGAGCCATGATTGCAATATCGATGTAATCCTGTCGTGTTACTGCTCTGTAAAGTGTCCTTACTGATAAAGGAGCTTTTCTTCTTATTGATTCAATTGATTGTATCTGTAATCCTCCTGCTGCTGTGAAGTCATTGTTTACAGTTGCAGATACTCCAGCTGGTAATGATAATGGTGTTACTATACTGGTTATCGAGTCATTGGTTACATTTCCTAAATCTCCTTGTGTTACATAGTAATTACCTGTAACCGTCTCTGAGCCCGGAGGTACTAATCCATTTGTTCCATCCCCGAATTGTAAATATAGAGTCCTATTCACAGTTACTCTGATAATGTAGTGTTTATCCAGTGGGCCGGATAATCCTAATGTTTCTTGTAGAGTCCAACCTGTATCTGCTCCTACCAATATATTCATTGTATTATCAGCATAAGTAGCATCTATTATGAAACCTTCATTTGCTAATCCTTGAGTTGTTCCCAAAACCGCAGATGTTACTGTGGTCTTTTGTTCAACTGGAACAGCTAAAGTTAGAGCTCCAGCTAAAGCTGTGTAAGGTTTAGCGTTCTGAAACTTCAATCCATTAGTATCTTCAAATATAGTTCCTATTGGAAGTGTATAATTTGAGGGTAATGGTATAGAGAAGGTCATTGTTAAATCCGTGGATGCTGGGATGGATGACTTGATTCTGTAGTCAATTACATTAACCAATCTTACCATTGAGCTATACCTCCTACATGATGTTATAAAAGATTCTCTTGCAACATTGTCGATATAGTAATGGAATTGTTCGCCTAACCCAGCAAACATAGAAATAAGAATAATCATAAGATTACTCTCACTGTTGTCGGTCAACTCGGGAACTAATGCCCTCATACGTTGAACCATTGATGTTTTTATTTCGGTGTAGTTTCTTGTTAAATATCCTACCCAACCGCTTGTTAATCTCATGTTAGTAAATTAAAGTATTATAAAATGGGAATATGAAAGTTTCTTCTTGACCAGTTGATTTAATAATATACTCTAATTCTATTACTATTTTGGTTTCATATACCACAGTGGTTGTTTGTGTTAATTCAATTCTTGGTTCCCATTGTTGAACAGCTTCCTGTACGAATGCTTCAGCTAAAGACCCTGTTAGTCTGTCGGTTGGTTCATGTAATAATTCATGTACTCGACAATTGAACTGTCCTAAAAAATATCTTAAGTTATTGGGTGTACCCAATATATTGTTTAGGGATGACTCTATTAATGATTTTCCAGTCTCTGGTCTTACTCCTCCATTAGAGTCTATGTTTATGGGGAAAACTAGCCCTTGACCTATTATTGATTCTTCTTTGATTGACATATCTATTTAGTTTCTGAGTTCTTACTTGGTATTTTTGCAGCTTGTGTTTTTACTGCTCCATTGATAGCTGTAGTTATTGGAGTGATTGCGGTTGCTAAAGCTGTCCAACCTGGAACTAAAGGTGAAAATATTGGGACTGTCGTTGCAACTGTATTCTGGGCAGCAGTGAAAGCGGTAATCGCAGTATTCAATGCTACTACCTGAGCCGACAATTGGTCGATTGTTGTTTTAGTTTCATTTCCTAATGCTATGGGTTGAGTACCTCCATCTGATATGAAAACCTTATTACCATCAATTTTTATTGTTTCCCCACCTTCAAAAGTTATTATTACATCATCCTCACTCATTACAATCTTCGACCCATTTGGTTGTTCAATCGTAGCTGTTTGATTTAAGTCGTCTAGTAATACCTTTTGCTGGCCTGGAGATATGAATCCATGAGTGTCTTTTTTCCCTCTAAATTCTTCTGGTTTTTCATCTTTACCATACCATCCGTAATGCCATCTTGGTTGGTTACTATCTCCAAAGCAAAATGTTACATATACATAATCTCCTTTTCTTGGGATTGATTGGAAACCATATCCCTTTCCAGCTATCACATAACCAGAATCTACCCACTCTCCTGCTAAAGGTTCATGGATTGTTGGTATGTGTAAATATAACCTTTGTCTTGGGTTCTTTTCTTCATCGGGGTCAACATTATCAAGAACCTCTGCTGGGTACCTTGAATAGAATCTGTATAAAACATTTTCTAATCCCCATATCCTCATTCGTTTTATAAAATCTCTAAAGTAATCCATAGTTTTAGTTTTTAATACTCTCCAGCTTTTATTACTGCTCTTAACTCATCATCATCACCAGCTAAGATTATTGATTGTCCATATTGAATTGGTGATTTAACGTTCGGTTGATTGAATACTTCTCTGTCAATATAATCTTGTAATTGAGCGTTAGTTAAGTCTGTTCCTTTTAGGTCTTTATCAGAAAGTATTTGGCTTATAACTATCTTCCTTATTTCATCTAAGATAATATGGTTACCATCCTCAATGGTTTCATTAGCTTTAAATTGTTCCCAGTAAGCATCTTCAAGTATCTTACTCATTGGTATACCAGAGTTAAGTTTTTGAAGTACTTTCAGTTTAAAGTCTTGACGTATACCAAATTCAATATCGTAATTAACCTTTATATCAACCTCTCCAGTCTTTTCATCCACTGTCCTTTTCCCTAATTTATTAAATGCGGCTTGTACCCTTGCTACACTTGGTCCTTGCATCAATGATTCCATATCACAATAGAAACCAGTACTATCAATTGTATGCTTTACGCTCATTAAATAATGTTTCCCAGTAAATTTCTGGGCAGTACCATATATCTCAATGATGTCCATACATTCTAATTGCGGGTCTCCAATTATTCTGGCTTTAGCCGAGGTTGCTAACATCTCACTGTTCCTAACCTCATTAACTAACATTTGCTCCAGTAATTTTAGGTTTCCTGTATAGTTAAGAAATTTAGTATTTCTTTTTTGGAATTTCTTTGCGTTTAAAACTACAGCTGTTTTATCAACTGCAGTGGTTTCTTTTCTTCCAAATTCTACTCCATTTTCATCTACATAGATTTCGGTTGTGCCCGGAGTCCTATTTAATCCCGTGTAATCATCTACTAAAGTAGCCCAACCTAAACCCGTAAAGAATTGACTGTATATACCATTCTTTTGGTATTCTTCTAATAGTTGTTTAAATACTTTCTCTCTTTGTTCATCTTCCCAGCTTTTCTTATTCTTTTTCGGAATAACATTAGTTGGTGATGCTCCTGAATTAGGAGGAGTTGTACCGGGATTCTGACTTGTAGTTACTGAGCCTCCAGTTATCTTACCTTCTTCATCCACATTAAAAGTTAATGCTTGGTCAACGAAGTCATCTTTATCTCCAACCTTGGGAACAAAACTTAATAGGTCACCTTTCTCTCCCCTATAGTGGTACCATCTTTTAGTATCTTTACCAAATGATTTATCCCTATTGTGGAGTATCATTTTCTTGTCTTGAGTATAAGTATAATATGGTCCGTTCTCTGCTCCAGATGCTGCTTGCTCTACTACACTGCTACCCGATTGTCCATTCTCATGTACTCGGGATTCCAATATTGATAAATAACTTCTATTTGCGGTGTCACCCCTTAATCGGGTTCCCGCCTCTCTCATGTTTGTGTCAATAGTGGTGCTTCCAGTTTTCTTTTTATCCAAAAACTCATGCCACCTGTTTAAAGGTACATTGAAGTAGTTATCATATTTTATAACTAACTCTAAGTCGGAATTACCAAATCTTAAGTTAGCCCAATCTACGAATGATAAATAGTTGTCTGTTTTAGTTTTAGAATCCTGTGCTGCTTTCTTGAATCTTTTAGTACTCGCATTGACAGCTCCTGTACTCAATTCTAGTTCAAGAATAATCTTATCATTTAAGTATCTAACTTTTGATGATTGAATAATAACTATACGGGTCTTAAAGTTACCTTGGTAACCCCATTTGATTCTTAGTTCTTCAACTTCCTGTAACATTGGGTTATCAGCAATATTAACATCATTGGTTTCAAACATTAATTTTGCTTCATGGTCTTTGTCATCAAAGTACTCATATTCAAATCTGATTAAATCAATGTTAATATCATAATCACTGAATCCCCATGGCCCATTGTCAATTGCTCCACCTCCAGCTACTCTACGAGCACTATTGTAAATAGTCTTTAACACTTGTTTATTTTCTTCATAAACTACAGCATTAACTACCACAATCGGCATACCATAGCCTTCTGTCATTCCTGTTATCCTACTCATCTTATATCGTTAGCTACGGCATCAATGTCCGGAATTATTAAAATTGTTCCAGCTACTAAGTCTGAAAACGGATTGATTAAGGTATCTTCAAAATCATTTGCATCGGCAATGTAAAACCAATATCTATTACTACCATAATATCGGTAAGATAATTGGTCTAACCTATCACCCTCTATTACCGTATGTGTTTCTTTATCTTTTAAACTACTAGCCTCAAATCTAATCTTATTACGAACCAACATAGTTTCATCCGTGTTTTCATCGAGTCTAATAACTACTCCCGTTCTATATAAATCGTCTTGTGGCATAATTATTTGCTTTTCTGAGCTACGTATCTTATCTCCTTGTGAGTAAGATTCTTGTTAGTAATTCTTTTTAGAGTAATATCCTGTGTTGCTAATTGAGGCATATTACCGATAGTTTGAAAACCATCTTCTGGAGTTCTGTAAGCTGATTGGAAATCTCTCATTTTATAAGGAGCTGCAACTACGATAAATAGTTGGTCTCTAAATAATCTGTCCTGTGAACCCCATACCAATTTAACTCTTGGGGGTTTACTCTTATAACCATTTGCTTTAGAAAGAGCTTCCAGTTTTCTACATTGTTTAATAACATGGTCACGGTCTTGAGTTGTATACCATGAAACTTTAAATGTTACTGTATCTTCTGAACCTACATATTGATAGTGAGGATTGTTTCTTGCAATTGAAGCAATGGCTACAAATTTAGATTCGGGAGTATAATCTACTTCCCTTGGCCAACTCATTAACTCTATTTTTTCAGTTACTTGTTCCCCTCTTTTTTCTCCCGCATCAATATTAGCAATGTATATCTTTTCAATACCGTAAGATTCTTTATCTCGGAAATCTCCATTTATTGATATTGGCCCATTCTCTCTTTCTCTATCAGCTTGTATTTGTTTGTTGGTTTCATTATTAATAACCTTGTCCTCACCCTCTTTGATTCTCTCATATTGATTTGGTAATCTCCTTCTTCTTTTCCTATCGGCTAGTAATCTTAACCAACCTAACTTTCCCAATACTCCAGCTAAGTCTTCAATTAAACTTACTTGAAAGGTTTGACTGAATGTATTACTGAACTTCCTAGCTTGTAATAAAGCTGCTTCATTCTTTTTACGTTCTAAACTTTCAACTATTAATCCCGAACCAATGGTTTGTTGTACTTTAACTCTTAAATCAAAATCATCTTTAGCCGGCGATGGTGAAAGTGTATTAACCGTTGTTTGCTTGTTTATTAAATCAGCAGCATCTGCTGCACTGTCGGTTGATGGGTTTAAAGTATTAAGTGTTGATTGTGCTGTATTCAAAGCTGCATCGGCTGCTAAATTTTCAGTTGAGGGGTCAGGTAATTTACCAGCTCCGGCACCTTGTGCTTGTGCTATTTCAATTGATTTGTTCTTAGCATATGCAGATTGAACTGGATTAACAGAAGTTGTTTGCTTAGTTGTTAAATCTGCGTCTGCTGCTGCATTGTCAAGTGTTGGACTTAAAGTATTAAGTGTAGTTTGTTTATTTGTTAAGTCTGTATCAGCTGCAGCGTTATCAGCTGAAGGATTTAAAGTATTAAGTGTTGTTTGCTTGGTTGTTAAATCCGTGTCAGCCGCAACATTACCAGTTGAGGGGTTTAAAGTATTTAAAGTACTTTGAGCAGTGTTTAATAAATTTGCTTCAGTTACACTAAATATACTCGGATTAGTTAATACCGATGGTCCAGAACTTCTTGCTGCGTTTATTGCTGCAGTATTCTGTATGTTGGTCAACGATGGTACTGGCATATCTTATTAGTATTTTGTGTTAATTCTAAATGTGTTTTGAGCTATCTCTGCAGCTTTTTCCGAAACTCCGTCAATGTGAACATGGATAGCTGGTTGATGGCCTGGTTTGGATAATGACTCTTGGAAAGCTTTTTCTCTTGCTGCTTTCAACTCAGGATTATCCCAAGTAGTAGCTTCGGGAGCTCTGTATCTATCCCTTGACCAATATACTTTTTCTAATGGGTCTGAAGTCTTAGTGGTTAGAGCTTCGGTGTTTTTATCAACTGAACCCCTTAGTAAACCAATTATTGCGGGAATACCAAATGATAAAGCTAATCCCCATGGTCCCCCTAAGAACCCTAATAATCTTCCGAACATTGGAGCTATCCTTGAAAGTATTCCTCCTGCTCCCATCATTCCCCTACTACCGAATCTTGAAAGGTATCTTGCTCCTACTGAACCTGGCCCTCTACCCATGAATTGACCAGCTCTACCAAATCCTGTAGTTCTACTTCTAACCATTCTTCCGTGAGCATTGAAATAAGCTCCTCTATGAGAGCCCATGAATCCTCGAGTATTTATTCCCCCTCTTGCCGAAGCTGCAGCATATCGGTTTGCTGAAGCTGTCATTGTATTATATCCAGCAGTTGTTCTTGCAACTCTTTGAGCGAATAGTGTTCCGTTTCTTGTGTAAGCTAAAGCGATTGTTGTTAAAGCTATTTTATAAAGGTGAGCTGCAGTTCTTATAGCGATAAACCCAGCAATTCCAGATGCTAAGAACCCTCCTAGCATATTTCCACTGAATAACCAAGTTATCCCTTGAATGATTTTAGTTATCGCTTTTAATAAAGGAACTACGATTGGTTCTAACCTTTGACCAAATACCGTCATCATGTTTTGCCATGCTGATGATAATTGTAACATCTGCCCTTTAGTAGTCTGCATCACTTCACCCATTCTGTCACCGGCTAAACCTTGACTACCTTTTACTTTCGCTAATACTTTATCGTATTCCTCAAGTTGTTGTAATAATGGAGTAGCTCCTCTCTCACCCCTAATTCCGAATAATGCTTCAAGTAATGTCTTACCTTCTAAGTTAGTCTTACCTTCCGCAGCTTTTAAGAATGTGGTTAATAATTCTCGAGTTCCTAATAATTCCCCGTTCGCATCTTTAAGGTCATCAGGTGTTAATCCTAATTGAGCTAATGCTTTTCCTTGTTTACCGGTTCTAAATTCCCCAGTTGCTTTGGCCAAGAATCTATACATGTTAGCTAATGATGTACCAGCCATGGAACCTTGAATACCTGCGTTACCAAGTAAACCTAACATGGTTGTTGATTCTTCTAATGGAATCCCTAACCCTTTAACCGTAGAACCGGCATATGCTACTGCTTGTCCTAAATCATATAATCCTGTGTTTGTTCCAGTGGTAACTGCTGTAAGAATATCCGATACTCTTGCTGATTCAGTAGCTTCGAGTTGGAAGGTTCTCATTATGTTAGTCATAATATCGGCAGCTCCTCCTTTTCCATGTAGCATGGTTTGAGTTGCCCCAGCTAAGTTAGTAGCTGCTCCAATATTCTCAACAACATCGGCATAGTCCATTCCGGCCATACCCATAAATTTCATACCATCGGCAATCTGCTGTGAAGTAAACATTGTGGTCTGACCTAAGCTAAGAGCTCGGTTTTCCATCTGTTTAAATTCTTCTCCATTGGCTTCAGTTACCTGTTGTACGAATTTCATCGTATAACCAAAGTCTGCAGCTTTTCCAATGGCTTTACCCATTCCAATAGTTGCTAAACCTCCTAAAGTAGCCATCCCCATTGATTGAGCTCGAACAGATTCTAACATTCCTCTGTTCATACCCAATGCACTACGATGCAGGTTCCTCATGGAACCCGCTACTCTTGTTGCTCGACTTGTGAAATGGTCTCTTAGGAATACTGATACCCCTATACCCATTAAGTTACTTGCCATAACTAATTATATTTTTATTTGGTCTTTACCTTATCTAATTCTTTTTTATTAGCCTTGTTGAGTTCTGAACATAACTCTAAGAACCTTTCTCTCCTTGAGTATGGGAGGACCATAAACTCTGTGAAAGAAATTCCACTCATTAACTGCCGAAGATAGAAAAATTCCCCCTCTATATCGACAGTGGAAAGAAAAAATCCGGTACCTGAATTAAAGATACATCTTGCTTAGCTCCGGTTGTTGGGTGGTTAAGTTCACTGATTACGTTTGTGTCGGTATCATACTTAAGAACTGCTGAACGAATATCTTTCATTTCGCTTGCTTTAAATATCTTAAAGTTTGAAACTTCTTGCCAACCTCCATTGCTCTCAACTCTAATCTTTCTTGCTTTCAATGCGGTGTTTACTGTCATTTCATCAGGTAGTAATCCTAGTAAGTATTTTTCTCCGTGACCATTAAGATAATCAACTTGAACTTTTCTTTTACTATTCCCTACCTCAAATTCCATGAAAGTATCTTTCGTACCATATGGAGCGATTCTTTCTGAGAAGTATTCTGGTTCACCTTCTTCCGGAAATGCTTTTGAGTAATCCCAAATGTATTGAGCTAAGTCTTCTTCATAAGATTGCTCGTCTGGTTTATCCTCTGAACCCCAGTTCCATTTGAATTGGATTATTTCTCCTAATGAGTAAATTCTTGATGCTAGGAGAATGAAGTATTTATCCCTTAATGGTAAGGATAAAATATTCTCCATTGAGAATGGGCCTTGAACCCTTTGTGAGAATATTACTATCCCTTTGATGAATAGGTTAAATGAGTCTCCGTCTCGAGCTGCAGCGGGATTTGATAATATGTCATCATCGTTACCGTTCTGTTCTCTAATCAGGATTTTATCTCCCGATGGAGTAATGATTTCTTTGAGTTTACCATGAACTCCTTCTAGCTTTTCTAATTGTTGTTCCATAATTATATTTTAGTACCATATAGTCATAAACAAGTAAGGGGGCTAGATAGCCCCCTTTAACTTGACAGCCATCAAGGCTACTACTGAATATGTTTTGATTATAATTTTACGATGTAATCAGTACAAAGTTCAATCTTCTCAATAGTGTTATCTGATTCGTTTCTGTTCAAATCAATTGCGTCCCTTTTTGAAGGCCAGCATCCTTTGCATGTCCATGCTTGTAATACTGTACCAGTTGGGATACCAGTTGCTTGGTTAACTGCTATACCTGACTCAGGAAATTCAGTGATAATAATATCTCTTTTGTAACCTGATGTTGGAGTAGCAGTATTTGGGAATGGAGCAGCTCCACCACCAATTGCTGGGTTTTGAATGAACTCCATCCAATCTTCAAAGTATGTATGAGCCGCAGCCGATAAATCGGTGGTAAAAATCTTTTCAAGGATTATCATTCCGAAAGATACTCTACCACCAGTCTTTATCGAGTGGTTTGTTTCTCCATGCTCTACTACTTCGATTTCTCTTTCAGGAATCTCTACGCTTTGTACTAAGAAAGGGTCAATTGGGGCTCCTACGATTTCAACGGAGAAGTTAAATTTCTTTCTTGGGTTATAATTCTTTGCCATGTCTTATGTCTTTTTATTGTTTGTAATTAGAAGCTTACTCCAGCTGGTGTGATAAGGATATTAACTTCAATCTCTTGTAAAGGTTGAATTGGCTTAACCTTCAAGTTAACCTTGTAAATACCTTGTTGAATATCAGCTGGTGTGTTAACTTGTACCGTATCAATTGATGAAGCATCTTGGTCACCCTCCCATGAGTAATCAGATAAAGCTCTTTGATTAACCAATGCATCCAAGAATCCAGTAGCTACGTTAGCCATGTCTTTGAATGTTGGAATATCAGATGGCTCCTCTAAGTACTGCTCTAAGATTGGTCTAAGACTTTTCTGTATGAAAAGGATTAATACCTTAGTCGAGATAAAGCTTAATGGACTAGCAGATAATGCTGCAGTAAACCCACTTTGTAAATAAAGAAGTCCTCCTTTAAATACTGACATGTTTACTTGTCTATTAGCTAATAAGTTCAAGTCATCAAATTTACTTGGTGCTCCAAAGTTATTTACAACTCCTACTGCATTTTGGAAAAGTCCTTTTTGGTTTCCTGCAAATGATGTCCACTCGTTGTATTGAGATTGAGTCGTTGCAGATAAGCCCATTACATCAGCTGGTAAAGTGATGTCTTTATTTGTTAAAGAGATTGGGTCGATTACCTTAAGTCCTCCGCCTAAGAATACGAATGAATCAGAGTTGATTGCTGTAGTTGTTCTGAAAGATGCAATTGCAGTTGCAGTTGTTAATGAGTTGCTTATTGGGAATAAGTAAATCAAATCTTTTCTTGTTACTACATATGAGTTAGCTGCTACAGCTATTGCGTTTGATGTTTCAGTTGGTGCTGATATGAAGTAAGCATCATCATAGTCATCAAAAGCATGGAATCCAGTTGCAGCTCCTGCATCACCAATATAATCTACATCATTTGGTGCAGTTCCATCAGAACCACCCGAGAATGTGTAAGTTGCATCTACTGGTCTTAATGGGCCTGTTAAAGCTGATAAGTCTAAGTATGTTACGTCAAGTAATGCACTGTTTGAAATTACGTCTTTCAAATATTCCGATGTTGCCACTGTTGGTGTGCCCGGAATGTTTAAGTTTTTGTATACCTCAGTTACGTTTGAATCAGTAGTAATACCGATTGTCATATTGAAGTCATTCGCATTTCCGTTTGTTGCAGCGGAGATAGTTACATAAAGGTCGTTGTAATTAGCTCCTTCATATTTTGATGTGAATGTAAATAAATTGTCTGGTGTTCCATCAACAATTGCTGAACTAATAGTTGGAGCTACTGCGTCCAATGTTGAAGCATCAGTAATGTCCGTGTAATGTCCTTGACGGGAAACTCTTAATTGAGCACCTCCATCTAAAGCTCTTTTAACGTAAAGAGGAAAATCGCTTCCAGCAATATATCCTCCATGAATTCTTGTGAACTGAGGCCAGCTTGTAATTAACGTTGATGCATCACCAAAAGGACCTCTTTCGGTAACCCCTTGTACGAACATAACTCCTTGTAATGGAGCTGTTGGTACTACTGCGTTATTTACTACCTTGAAACTTACATTTGGTGTATTAGGCATGATTAAATGATTTTTATGTTTATGTTATTATATTATGGGATAACGGTATTGCCAGCGTCTGTGGTATTCCCGTTAACGTCTTCTACTTTGGTATTCAATGTTATTTGTTTCAATGGAGATAGGCCTGTTGCTACTATCTCACAATCTGTTTCAAATAAATCAGGTATTTGGTATCTGTATACTAAGTCGGTAGCTCCCTTTTCAGCAAAAGCATTTTGGAAATATCCTATTCTTTTTGCGAAGAAATTACCTTCTAATGTATTTGGTAACCATGGAATCCAACCTCGTGTTGGTACTGATAAAGAAAGAATCGCATTTAAGATTCTCATTTGTGCAGCTGTGGTTCCTGTTAAGTGGATATTACAATAATAATCCGATGTCTGCGGTGGAAGTACTTCAGCATTATATGCTGGTCCATCCTTTACATATCTACGGGTCTGGTCTCCACCTAAAGAACCTTCCATGAATGGTTGAGGAACTATAGTAATCCTTGGTACTTTTAATTGTCCAGTGTTTTGATTGTCTTGGTTATTGAATATCTCAATAGCAAATCCTACTGAATTTCTTATTGCTTCAATTGCTGCTTGATAAGCTGCATACCCAGCTGGTGTTTCAGGAAATGCTGTAATATCTGCAGTGTACCCTTTATCAACACACTCAAGTCGTAATCTTTCAAAAAGACTACGTTCAACTAATTCTTGTATGGTGCTTAATGTTACTGTACTCATCTTATAGCGGGTGTAATTCCATGTCTTAATAATATTCCACCTAGCCTTGTAGCGAATATTTTAGTAACTGTTTTCCTGTCCATTTCATCCCTTGATGGTCCCCATAGAGGTCGAGCTGGCATTTTACCTGCTCCGTATTCCATCATTGAAGCTATATCTGCTAAATAAACTCCATCCTTAGCTTGAATGTTTCTTGGTATACCCACTGTTACTCTTGTTCCTCGGGTCAGTATAGTTATACTGTTGTTTAATAATCCCGTATCAATATAAGCGTTGTCGTGTCCTTTTCTTTTTTGGGTTGAATCTGCTAAAGGTACCCAACCTAAATCTTGGTTGTAAATATGTCCTTTAATAATCTTGAGTAATTTTTCAGCAATCTCTAATTGAGTTGACATGTAGGCCATCATAATATCTGGGCCTAACATACCCATTGCTGTATTCATTGCTCTCCATCTACCTTCAAGTTGGAATTTGACTCCAGTAGATACCCCACCGAATTGGAGTTGTCTTTTACCTAACCGACCAGCCATTATGGATTAGTTTTCTGTCCAGTTGAAATGATTTCTCTGGCAACGTTAATCCAGAACATCATTGGTTCGTCATTCGCATATGCTACATCAATATCTCCGAAAGCTTTGTAAGCTCTCCCTTTGATTAGGAATAAATCTAATACCGGTTCAAAGTCAAAATACCCGTCAGTTGTTACCCAGTTGTTATCTCTGATGTATTCATAATTCAACATGATAGTTAAATTCTCCTCGTCTAGTTCACCTACTAACTTCGCATCATTGATTGGCCAGCTTCTAAAATAGTTACTTAATACAAGCGCTTTAATCTCAACATCAACAAATGCTGCACCTGCTCCAGTCGGGTCTTCTCCATACCTATCCATGTGGACTGTCTTTCGTCTCCATGTTATTGGTACTTCATTAAAAGTTTCTCCCGCTGCATTGATAGCGTCTTTGTACAGTTGCCATTGTGAGGCTGATAGTAGTGCTGCCATTATTTGAATGGAAATTTGTTAATACTGTATGATTTTGTGTTGTATGATACTTGGGGAGTGATTACCTTATTTGAAATACCACAGAATGGTAAGTAAACAGATATTCTATCAGCTAGCATACAACATTCTTGTTTCAATCCATCAAGTATTCCTCCGGGTTTCATAATGTCGAACCAAACGTCGGAACCTGAGAACCATTCTGATTCTGCTGGGCCTGTAACTACCTTCTTTAAATCTTTAGCCGAAGCTCCAGATAAATTACCTAAACTTAATAAATAAGATTTTGCTCCTTGCATAATCAAATCTACAGTAGCTAATTTCCCTATTAATTGATTCGCTAGCGGGTCATAACAGGTTTCATTATATTTATCCACCTCTAATGATGGAGGGTCAACTAATGGAAATAAATAATCTTGCCACGTTCTTATATAATTTGTGGCTAATGTTGGGTCTAACGTAACTCCCGTTGGAAGGTTGTTAGAAATTAATTGCATTAGGTTGAAGTTTCCTAAATCTGGTTTACCTGACGCATTAACTCCGATTCTTACTGTTGTAGTATTTACATCAGTTCCATCGGTTAATGTGAGTCCAACATCAAAAAACCCAACTGCAGCATAAGTGTGAGTTGGGTCTTTTAGTATTGAAGTAGAACCGTCTCCGAAATCCCAAGCAAATGTTGTAGATCCGGTGATGTTCTGACTTAAGTTCAGAAATGATAAGTTCAACCCATCTGCATTATATGTAAAATAAGCTAATGGGTTTGCCATGTTGTTTCTTGTTAGTCAAGAGATTCTATGTGCTCTTGGATTTCTTCTACTGTAAGTTTTTTCAATTTTGTTTTTGATAACTCCGAACCGGCTTCAATTGCTTGAACAATTAAATCAGCTTTAGTTACTGCAGCTTCTTCTTCTTCGTCCACTTCCACCTCACCTTCTGGTGCAACGTATTCAGATTTTTCAGCATACTCAAGATGTCCGCCTTTTAAAGCGTCCTTGATTTTCCCTTTAACAGGAACTTTACTCATGTCGATTTTATAAACCTTGTTAGGCATTACTTTCAACTTGGTAACTGGGTCATAGAAGAAATAAGCTTTCTCTCCTAATTTAATGTACTTTGGCATAGATGACATAATATCAATTTTTTAGTTAATAAATGGCCTAAGAGTTAACTTAGGCCATTGGTTTATCAATTCAATATAGTCAATCTTACTTGATTACTACGTTTTCTTGAGCATCAGGGTCCATCTCAGTTGGGAATCCGTTTCCAGCGAATGCGATAGAGTCATCCATGATTACTGTAGAGTCAGTAAATAATTTAGCGAATCCAGTTGTCAATGAAGCATACCAAGCTTCAGTTTGATTAGAAACGATTTTTTCTGATTCAACCATCAATGGTTTGCTGTTGAATTTAATCAAGGCAGATGATGGGTCCATGATGATTTCCTGATTTGCAGGTACATTACCGTGGATGAAGTAGTTACTTCTATTTGGGATTGGAGTCTTCAAGTTCAAAGCATTTGAAGTTGGTGTACCAGCTGGTGCAGTTCCTCCGAATGTGTTTGTCTTGAACTCAGCTAAATCCAATGTATCAAGTGCAGCATCTTCTCCACCGATGATTGTATTTGGCGTTCTTCCTAACCTTGCCATTCTAATCCATACTTTCAAGAAATCCTTGTAAGTTTTAGTATTTGCAGTTCCTACCCCAACTACTGGTGCAGCTTCAGAACCTGATGCTTGCTCACCATTGATTAAAGTATCTAATGCTAATACGTCCATAGCTAAACCTAATTGGTTACCCATGTCTTCAAAGAAGATTGATACCACGTCTAAAGAAACGTAGTCTAAAACTTCGTAAGGTAATTTAATACCTCTACCAATCTTTTTGATTTCAACTTCTTTTTCATCAAAAGAAAGAGTACCAGTTGTGATTGTTTCAGCTTGTCCTACATATCTTGGGTCAGAATCTGACTTCTGGATTTGAGGCATTTTGATTTTCAATTGAGAAATGTTTTGCTCTGCAGCAACCAATTGAGGCCACATAGCGGCTCTTCTCAATCCTAATCTCATTGTATCTCTGAATAATTCCGGTACTAACCATCTTAAATCGTTAGTGTCATCTGTTGTAAAGATGTTAGAAATACTGTCTACTTGAGGGTTGATTCCTAAGTCAGCATAGTAGCTCTCTAAAGAAATGTTGTGTTTGTCTTTGATGATCTCTGCGAAAGTTACATCATGACCTTCCATTCTTAAAGAGTTCGCTAAAGATGCAGTTTCTCTAACCGTACCTTTAAATTGTGATTTTCCGTATTCGTCTAAATTCATTTTTTTAGTTTTTTCTGATTTGTAGAATTAATTAATAAAGTGCAACTCTTACAATGTCGCCAATTGTTCCTGCTACGTCAAGAGCCCACCCAATTGAGTTTGCTGCTACAGCATTTGCAGTTTTAGCTTCGTTGTATTCTGTTGTTCCGTTGAATCCTGAGTAACAAACTAAGTTTGTTGGATTGAAAGTGTCAGCTGCTCCGTAGAATGCAACTGATGCAGATTTCATAACTACTGTTACTTCCTCACCTGCAAGTGCTCCGAATACTGCGTAACCGATTACTGCAGTCTTTGCTGCTTCAGCTGCTGCTTCAACAACTTCTCCTGTTGCATTTAATGAAACTGGCATTGCTGAGTAGATTGTTTCTCCAGTCGCAACTGTGAATCCTACACTCAATTTATGGCTTTCGCTTGCTAGGAAGCCTTTGTTCTCTGTTGGTTTACCTAATGAATATGGCATTTTGTTATATTTTTAAGATTAAAATTGGTTTATTTATCAGATTTGAAGATACCCATTAAACCTGTTTTAGGCTTTCTAAAGTTCTTCTTGATTTCTTCACTTGATAATTTAGTATTGCCTTCTCCTGCTTCACTACCTTCAGCAGCTGGTGCTTTGTGTGATGCTCTTGATAAGTTTACTGAACTACAATCTTTACAAGTCAAAGGATGGTTCTTATCTAATTCTGCAGTGTACTCAGAAAGTAATGCCTCAGCAACTTCTGGAGTAGAGTTTTCGATGTTAGATAAAATAGCGTCAGAAGCTTCCTCACCTTTCAGTGTTTGATAAGCTTTCTTCGCGTTGTCTTTAACCTCCGCTAATTTAGCATCTGCTAATTCAGCTTTAGATTTTAAAGCGCTTAATTCTTCAGAATCCATAATAGATTCTTTAGCCGTAGCTAATTCAGTTTCTAACGTAGAAACCTTTCCTTTAAGCTCTGTCACTTCTTCGTTAGCAGCCGATGCGTTCGAGATAATCTCCTCGAATTTCTCAGCAAAGCTATCCTCAGTAATGTCAGAAGCATTTTCGATTTTAGCTATGGTAGCTAATTTTGCAAGTAACTCTTTCATTTGCTTTTCTGGTTTTTGATTATTATTACTATTGTTATTATTGCTATTGAGTATTGTTTCAGCCGAGAAAGACTGAATTTCTTCCTTGTATGATAAGCTTGCTGAACGTTTCGCCATGTCAATCTTACTATTTGAAGCAGATAAACTAGCTTGTTCTAAAGCTAAACCTTCAAGGACGATTTTCCCATTTTCAATCTTTTTAGCGAATGGGTCTGCGCCATGAGATACTAAAGAAGTTTCAGAGAATCCGATTACCTCTGTAACGATTCTGTGAACAAATTCTCCCTTTGCATCGTAAGTTCCTAAGTTATTAAAGAACTCATTGTCATCCATGTCCTCGTGTGATTTCTTCCACTTGAATCTAATCGTTACTGAATTAGAGTGGATGGATGGTGGAGTCATCATGACTGCTCTTGCTAACCTTGGGTTAGATTTACCGTCAATCTTTAATACTGCGTTAATCCCGCCTGGAATTATTTGTCCGTTAGCAGCTTTGTAAGAATCTTGCCACTCAACAGATAATACTGTTCCTATAGCATTCCCGACTGCAGTCTCATGGTCAACGTTTACTGTTTGACCAACTAATTTGTTCATTGACTGTTTTAAAACTCCGCCCTCAACGAATGAGATAGGGTTTACATTCTTATGAACTATAGTTTCGGATAGCATTCTGAATACTGGGTAAACAAAATCTGCATCTTGTGGTGCAAGGTCCTCAGCTGTAACATCAGGATAGTAACTCGTGTAGTTTGGTTGAGAACTATCAAACAAACCAAATTGGTCTGTATCAACTCTATGACCTTCGGCAGCTTCATTAGCTATCTTCTGGTGAACCTTATTCAAATCCAGTTTATCAACTGGCAAGTTACCCATAATCATACTATGGCCAGAACCTAAGCAAATGATGTCTTCATTTAATCCTAGTTTAATCTTCATAATTATTTATTTATGGTGTTTTGGTATTATCGTCTTTACGTTTCGGTTGTGGCTTACCCTTTTCTCGAGTTCGTCTATCTGAATCGTCTTTCTTCTTTTCTTTCTTTTCCTTTTTCACTTGGTCGTCATCTTCTCCCTCTCCCATTTCCGGTTGAACAACTTGTCGTGGTTCTTTTTGGTCTGCTTTCTTATAACCTAGTAACTCAGCGAAAGTATCTTGTCCAATTATCCCTTGGTCGTAATCCGCTTTCAAATTACGTCGTTTAATTTCTCCAGCTTGTTGAGTCTTTAAATCATCAGTAATTGTAGAAGGCTTGAAGTTAACTTCTAATGATTTAATATGCTTAGGATTGAACCCAGCTAATCTTAAATCAAATTTGTAACCGAACTCAAGAACTTTAGAAACTATGTTTTGTGCATTTCTAAGTTGTGATAACATCTTAGTAAATACGATTGACATATAGCTTTCTGTCGTTCCCTGTGATATACCTAGAAATGATGGTGTTGTTTTTAGGCCATTAGCTACTTGAACTTCATTCAAGTTAAATACATTATCTAACCCATTTATGTTTTGAGTTGTTGAATGGAATTTAGATTCGTGGTCGTCTTGATAACCTACAACTACTCCTTCTTTAAATCCATTCTTTATGTTGCCCCTTAGTTCAGTAAGGGTTGCTTCCAATCTTTGTTTGTATGCTAATTCAGATTCTCCAGCTTCTTGATGGGGTTTAGCCATTAAGAACTCAAGGAATCCCATAATACCAACTTGGTCAGTTACATATGAAATGTTGTCTTTCATATCCTTTTGAACCTCGATGGCTTCAAGTGCTGTGATGAAAGGAGGTATTCCGTAAGGAACTTCTGTATCTCCATTCATTCCATAATAAACGTATTGTTTTGGATTCAGTTTAACGTCAGTTACTATTTGGTCTGTTTTGAACTTACCTACTTGGTATGGTTCGTACCTTCCAGTTCTATTACTTAACTTGAATCTAATTTCTTCGGGATTTACTAAGGCTGCAGTTTTAACCTTGTTCATTTGTCGGTTAGGAACAAATTCCATTGACAAAGCTCCAGATACCCATAGTTGGGAAATCATCTTATTTACTAAACCATCAATGTCAGGTACGCCATCTGCCCATGACTTAGTTGATTCAGCTAAATACTCTCTCATTTTCTTTGCTTCAGTATGAGGTGTATCGGCACTGAATGATACATCATGTCCGGTATTGGTTAACTCCTTTAAATCATTAACGACTAAACCCACATCTGGGTTGTGGGTTCTTAATGTTCTAATCAACGGAATTGCTTCAAAGTTGAAATCCGGTTTAACGAATGTGAAAGAACTGTTTAGATTTTTTATTGGGTCTACACCAACTGGATGCGAAGAACTCCTACGGTTCTGAACAGCCATTGCTGGTTGAGATAACTTAGTTTCAGGTTCATCTTGGAATCCCAAAAGTTCAGCTAAGCTCTTTTTATACCATTTCTTTTTATTGTCCATATTATTGTGGTAAGATAATAGTGTTTTTGTATTTAGTTTTACGGATGAAATTGGTTATACACTTAGCCATTATACTATCATCAGTATACGTGTTTTCATCTAAAGCTACTTCGTCTTGAGCCCCACTCCTTTTGTTCTTACCCATTGCGACCGGTCTGTTCAGTTCATCATAAATGAATGTGTATGCTTCTTGAACGAAGAAAGGGTCTTTCAACTCAATGTCGTTTTCCCTTATATCCTTTTCAAGTTCATCAATCATTAATGGCCTGTTCTTCTTTGTTGTTAACCAGCCGGGTATAATCTCTTGTTCTGGGTTGTTATGACGTTTCTTCTTTAGAATCTTGGAAGAGTAGTAAAGGTTAGGATAGTTCGCTTCCTGTATTTTTGATGTTACAGCCAAACCAATATCATTGGTTTCCGGTGCTAATACTGCATTGTTGAATTGTCTACCGTATTCCATCATCAAATCAGCGAACTTGTTAACAGGCATTTTACCTTTATAACATCCGACCTCTTCGCCGTATTCGTCCATAATAGAAAAGGCTGAGTAGTCTCTAGACCTACCCGTTGCAATATCCGCTCCGATGTAGTACCTGACTCCTTTCTTGGGAGTATCAAATATTCTCAAAGCCCCGTTAAACCTAGTCTTTACAGGTTTGTATTCCCCTAATACATCTTCTATTGCTTTAATATCAGTAAGGTCAAATACTGACTGACCTGAACTCAAGAAGTCACCGTCGATCTCTTGGGCTGTTCTCCTTGGTCCTAACGCTGCTGCCTGTTCATTATACCAATGAATATCCCGTTCGGGGTGCATAGTCCATTTTAATCTAATTGGATTAAATGGATTGTCTGCGGCATTCGCGTCAACCCACATTTTATGATACCAGTTACCAACCCCATATGCTGTTGAGTTTACGATGGAAGCTCCACCGGTTGATAAGGTTGGGAAGGCTGCTGCCCAAATTTGGTTAGCCCATCTTACTACTGCTGCTTCATCAATTACCAATAGTGAAAGAGCTTCAGAACGTCCTGCATCTTCTGTTGTTGGTATTGATGAAATGATTGACCCATTTCCAAATTCAATATCCGTCGCTGTTCCTATATCTCCCGCTCTACCATTTACAATTGTTACTTTCAAATGTTCCGGTAAGTTCTTATACATGAACTTAATTTTCCGAAGAACTTTTTTAGCAACTCTATCTTTAATGGAAATGATTACGATGTTCTTGTTCTGGTTATACATTGCTAACCATAAAGAATACATCGAAATAAGCTCGGTGATTCCGGCCTGTCTGAACTTTAGGATGATATTAAACCTTTCGGTTAGGAAATACCAGAGTACCTTCTTTTGATAGGGATATAGGTTAAATGCAACCTTTCCCCGTAAGGGGTGTATTAACTTAATGAAATTTGCGAAATAGAATACGTCATTCTGTACTTCACATAAGTCTTCAAACTCTGCAGCGGTAAGGGGTTTTGCTAGTAATTCTCTATTTACTGCCATGTTTTATTTTATCTTATACATTCCTCCAACGTATAACGATAAATTAGGCGAGGTTTCGATTGAACTAGTTGACTTGAATCTTATATTAAAACGATTCATTTGAATTAAATATTCTAATCCCACTAGGGGCGTCTTGGATAAAAACTCATATTCTCCAACTCCGTATAGTGAGTGATTAAGATTGACCCTTTCCGATAGTTTCGGTTTAGGCAATTCTTCATACATCAAACTATCAGATAGGAACTGATAACGATAGTGTTTAAAATCCATTGGATATTTCTGTGTCCATACCATCGCCTTGTTATTCAGTAATGTTATCTCCATAGAATCCATGTTCAATTTCAACTCGACCAACTTATTGCTTTTAGGAAATTTACGAATAAAATCGTAATCCATAGTGTCGGTATAATTAGTAATAGTATCATGTAGGGTGATAACTGAATCATTACAGTTCACTACCATATCGGATGGAGTAGTGTCAATGTAAACTATGAATGTCTTTGGAGGAGCTAACAATTCTAATGTGTCATGTACTTCAAAGGGTTCATATACCGTTAGTGTATCAGTGACATACTCATATTCTATTTTGGTTGTTGAACCTATCTTGTTGTTGTAGTTTAATAGCAATATGATAACTATTGCACCTATTACCATTCCAACTAAGTATTCCCGTACATTTTTCATAATTCAGTTTTAGTGTTTTAAAAGAATATAAAAAGACCCCCCCTTATAGGGGGTCTAATATTAATATTCTAATAGTCTATACAATCTCGAGCATAAAGGGCTTATTCTCCATCAAGTGCTCAAACTCTTTCATTGTATTTCCAGAGTGAGTTAAGTCTGTAGTTCCATCAGCATTAATATCTTTATGAGTTGCACCCAAAGCTATACACCCTCTTAGTTGAGTAACATAGTTTGCTGAATGAATCCTTACACCAGATCGGCCCGACACATTCTGAATAAGGTAAAGGTTCTTTTTGAAAGCTGGAGAATATGTCATTTCACATCGGTAGATACCCTCTGGTATACATGATATGTTGTTAGCATTATTCTTATCCGGTAACTCTAATGTTTTACAATGGAAAATAACTTTCTTGGTTTCAGTATTCAGAACAGTTAACATACCGAGTGATTGTACATCGTCTTTATCAAGGCGGTTTACCTTAACCTTGAGTATTCCCGAAGATTGGTCATTTTGTTTTTCTACAACGTCTTCTCGAACGAATCCCCTGTCTTTAACATTTAACCATCGGTACCCTTGAGCATCCGGTTCTGTAATACCTCCGTATGAACCTAGTCGGCCCTCTTTTGATTCTACAATGTTATCACCAATCTCCGGTGTACTTCTTACATTTACTTTACTACCCTTTCGAGTTACAACTGAATATTCCATATGTTTTCTGAGTTTATTTAAGGTTACTTATCATAATCAGTATTGTTCACTATCCATGACTATTCAATTTTGAATCAATAAATTTTATCCCATTATGACCAATCCCGAATTAGTCCTAATCAACGAAATTCAACAAATTCCACTTGATAAGGGCCCCGTATTTACAATCAATTTAGAGAAACTAAAAGAGAATTGCTACATACCACAAAACATTCCTTTGTACGAGGATGATTTAAACAAAGCAATCGGAACTTTAGTAGGAGGAAGCTTTAGAACTAAAGACCAATTAAATGCAGGAAACATGCTGATGTTTAGAATCAATGACATAACAGTTCAATTGATTATTAGATTCAGAATTACCCCATTCTCTACCGAGGGTAAAAGAAATTATTACAATAACAACAAAGTTGATTACCCAGCTAATAAAACAGAAGGTCAAATTTTGGAAATGGTTCCAAATGCAGCTTTAGATGGTTCATTTTTCTGGTCTTATTCCAAAAAAGACCACGAAACTATCAATTTCTTAGAGGGAACAGCAACTTTATTAGCTTTATCTTCAGTAATCTACAATATTGCGGTAACAGAATCGGGTTTAGCTTCAAGAAAACTCGAATTAGTCTTTGAACATTACGTTTATGGTATACTTGACCAAGAAGAATTTGAAAAAATACATACATTGGTTAACTTCTTAACCGAATTAAGAAAAAACACAGTATGGGGAAATAACTATCCTCGACTATTAGTTAATAAGAATGTGAAAGACAAATCAGTTTACACAACTAATGATTTAAAACTATACAAATAAGATGGCAAACACTGACAACGAATGTAAAGATTTAGAGATCAAGGATCTCACTCCTGCTGGAGATATGCTTGAGTTAATGATGAATCACCAAGAGCATATGCAAACTAAAACTTATGGTTACGAATATAAGGGTATGAGTTTGAATCAATTGAAAGATTACCTTATGATGAACAATCATGCTTTGAATGATGAGTTACATGAAATGCTTGACGCATTAGGAGGTATTAATGATGGAATTGGTAACGCAGTATGGAAACCATGGAAAGCAGAACATCTTTCGGGTAATGTATTATCCTTAGATTCTCTTTCACAGAACGACCGAAAAGAACTAATCTTTGAAGTAGCTGATGTATTATGCTTCTTTATGAATATTCCAATCGCATTGGGTATTTCCCCAAAGGAACTCTTTAATGTCTACATGGCTAAAGCTCAAGAGAACCAAGCAAGACAAGATAGGAACTATTAAAGACTATTTAATATTAAGATAATTTATTGTGTAGTTCTAATTTAAAAGCCCTCAGTCCCACAAGATTGGGGGCTTTTTTTATAAATCAATACCACTAATACTATGAGAGTAATCTGCATCAATGACACAATAGAACCTGAGAAGTTAGCTGACATCAAGAAAGACTTCCAACAATGGGTCAAACAAGGTAAAATTTATCACGTAAGGGAGTTCCTAGATAACGATGATATAGTAGACGCATATTTACTTGAGGAAGTAAGAAATCGACCAGTCTACTTCCGATTAATTAATCGAGTACAGGAACCTGCTTTTGCTACTTGGAGATTTAGAGAACTATCCGACGAAGAGCTTAAAGCAATGGTTGAAGAAAGAATAGATACCGTAAAATTATAAAAATGAAAGATAGAATAGCATTTATTGCCCATAATCAAAAGAAAGCGCAGATAGTTTCATTTGCGATGAAGAATAAAGAGTTAATTGAATCATTGGGGTATGACCTAGTGACGACTGGAAGTACCGGTGACAGATTGGAAGAATCAAACTTCGTAATTTACAAGAAGTACAGAAGTGGACATGACGGAGGGGATATTCAAATAGCAGACCGAGTACTTGATGGTAAGATAACTGCAGTCTTCTTTTTCATCGACACCAAATCTGCCCACCCACATGATTCCGACATATTATCATTAATCAGAGCCTGTGCTTTAAAGGGAGTTCCTTTAGCACTAACCCCACAACATGCCGAGATAACCCTGAAAGGGTTAATCAAATAGCCGAAGGCGTTGCGGTATGTCCCCAGTGAGAACCTTATGAGCCTAAGCCTAAAATCCATGAAAAACCAAAGCCAAAAAAATAATAAAATGATTTACAAGATTACTATTGAAGCCATCAGCGAATCAACGCATGAACCATTAGTTAAGACCACTTGCATGGTATTACCTGAAACGGTTGAAGCGGCAACGAATGTTGATTTGATGACGGAAACCTTCAAGGATTTAAAATCCACATTCCTACCCATGATTGAAAAAGCAATGGAAGACCAAGACCTTTGCAAATGTCCACCTCGCCCAAGGGAAAGGGAGGAGTTAATTGCTGATCTCTGTTTAGACTGTGGCAAAGAGCTACATGGTCAACCCCTCACTTATAAACCATACGGCTACAAATGATTACCATAAAATATAGATTCAAATCTGATAAGCCCCAAGCCTTAGATCTCCTTTCAGGGTTTCAGGCCTTGGGCATCGAATGTAGTAAGCCTGAAAAGTGTAAGAGATTATATCAAACACGTGTTTTGGTTTCTATGCCTGTTAACCTTCAACCTATGCCTGAAACTTTTTGGGATTTCATTAGTAAGTATGCCACTGCTGCTAAGCTGGACATGGAATATTTAAAGGTTATGGTGGTAGACCCTAATCAGGCTCAGGCTTAATCGGGGAAATCTCTAGGCCTTAGAACCTGCGGTATATTTTTTTACTGCGGGTTTTTTAGTGTTTTCTCGGGGTAGTTTTTGGGCAGGGGGCAGATACCCTTAGGCCTTTAGTATGCGGGGAAAACTCTTGGGCTCAAAATGCCAAGTTAGTAAGTAGCATACGGTATGTGATGTAAAAAATTATAAGCAAATAAAAAATAGGGGATGACTAAAATTTTCATCCCCTAAAATTTGTTATTTTAATTTATATTCCTTATTAAAGATTTCACAAAAAGAATTTAACATTTTTCCTCTTGAATTAGATTTTCTTGATACAAGATTTTCAACGTAAATTTTATTTGTTTTATTTTTAATTTGTGAATATTGTAAAATTAAAAAATCCATAAATTCATTTTTTGCTTTTGTTCCTTTGTCTGAATCTTTAAATTTTTTCAATTCTCTATCTAATCTATGACGAAAAAAGTCTCTTTGTTCCTTTGTAAAAGATTTTCTTTTTTCTTTTTTGTCTTCCTCACTTTTACAATTTTCAATTACTTTTAAATAATTTTCTTTTTGTGCATTTGAATAAGTATAAATTTTTTCATCTAATTCTAAAATATTGAATTTAGACTTTTTATCCTTTATTACTTTCTTTGTTGCTTCATCCTCAAAAAATGAATCGAAAGAAGATAATTCTTTTTTACTTACTTTTGTTGTTGCTTTTACTTTTAAATTTTCCATGACTTAAAATTTTAATTTGTTAAAAAATAATTTATAAAAATATCGAAAAAAATTAGGAATTTAAGAATTTTTATTATTTCAAAGAACGACTTCTTTTTTGCTTTCCCGACTTCCGATATGTAAATATAATTCTTTTTATTTGATAATTCACTATGATTTTCAAAATAAATTAAATTAATTTTCACTTTTAAATTTTTTAATATTCCTAATAATTTAACATTTAATTTCAATTTTAAATTTTTTAATTTTCCTAATTTAATTAATAAAAAAAATCTATCTAATTATAGAAAAAAATTATCGAATTAATTTTGATTTTTAAAATTTAATTTGTACCTTTGCACCCCCAAAATTGCAGCCGAAAAGATTTGCGAAAAACCCGACCAAAAATCCCAACCATCGCTCTAGCCTGGCGCCGGAGCCTCACACTCAGGGCTCTTGCCAATACATTACCGAGTGCCTAAACCATTTGCCGATCCCTCCATAGGTCATAATGGCTTTGGGGCTTTGGTAAATGGTATCTTATAACCTTTCATGCCTTCGTTCTTGGCTTTTGGTGGGGGCTTATAACGCTCTCGTTGTTGGCTATAGTACATTATAGAGTGCTATATTACCAAGTATATCGTTATATGGTAGCCGGTTAGCTCGGAATAGCAGGGTTAGCGCACGAAGAAGCCCTCCGTAGAGGGCCCCTAGTCATGGAATTAATCGTATAGGTAATATAATGTCGTTCCTAGTACATCAATTTTGTCTCCGTATATTTCATGTATTGGTTCATCTTCTTCTTCCGTCTCCCCCTTTTCGTATGATACGAGTCCGTTGTCTGGGCATATGTAGATAGCGATCTTGTTAGGGGTTAGAGATAGCGCTTTATGTATCTGTTTAGCGTATATCCTTTTCGTTTGATTTATAGAGATTGGGTCTGTTCCTCTTTCTTGGTAAAGGTAAACTTCTTGTCCATCAGTAAAGAAGTGTTCGTTTTCGTTTGCAGTGTCCATTTTTCGTAATTGGTCAAGTGCAATATCAATTAGTTCTACGTATAGCTTTTCCATAATGATTTCGTTTTTTAGTTTTTAGTTATAGTAAATTTCTTCGTTTGTGATTATTTCTTCATCAATTGAGTCAAGAGCTTCTCCTAAGTCGATTTCGTCATAATCATAGTTAAGGGGTTGATTATAAAGTTCTGCGTCTTTAGCATCATCTTTCATGTCTTCGCAAATATTATTAAATATATCTCCGAGTCCTGCGTTTTCGTCTAGGGTGGCGAATTGGATAATGTCAAATGTTGCGTTGTAGAGTTTCGAGTCCTTCTTTTGATTTTTCATCAATTTCGTTCCCGCTTGAATAATTCTTTGTTGTCTTTCCATGACTTAAATTTTAGATTAATATATATTCAAATATAAAAATAATTAATTGATATATTTTAAAAACTCTGAAAGGTATCGGCTTTTAGGCCTCGGCTTTTGGTTCGGTAAATGAATGGGTTTTCCTCAAAAATCCCAGTGAAAGGTTCAAGGCTTTCGTTCTGTAAAAAAGGGCCCCTTGTTGTGGGCCTTATAACATTATAGAGTTAAGGCTATCAGTGGACACCAAAAAGGCCTTAACAGAGTAAGGCCTTATCCGGTTAAAACATTAAAACAAAAACCTAAACTTCATCAGATTCACTATCTATATCATATTCATCTTCACGCCTATCTTCGTGCCCAATGAATTGCGTATCTATTTGCCCAGGTATGTGCTCATCATCTGAAAGCTTAACACTTACCTCGGGAATGCTTTGTAGTCCGTGTTTAGCTTCAAGGCTTTGTAGATGTAAGGCTTTTGGTTGTGGTAAGGCTTTGTTGCGTTCGTGTATTCTTTTTAAGGCCTCATCAGCTGTAATGCCTTTAGGGCCTTGTTGCTCATCAGTGCTAAGGCCTTGAATCAAAATGTTCGTGGTATTATTGCCTGAGCCTCCAGAGAATAGCTTAACAATATCAGCTGTGTTCTTAGTGCCTTGGAGCATTAATCCTAAGGTTTTTCCTACCTCGCTGGAGATAAAGGCCTTATAGCTATCTCCCTGGCTTCGAAGCAGTAATGCAAGCTGTTGCTGTATTAAGGCCTTGTCTTCTAAGGAATTATTAATTTGGGTCATGGCGATTGCCCCTAGCTGTTGTTGAAAGCCTTCCTTGCTCTTAGCTAAGTGGGCTAAAGAGTTATTATGTTCTCCTATCCTTTTATATATCTTGGTTATAGGTATATTGTATATAGTGGATAGTTGTGTTATGCTATAATGTTTTTGGTTTATAGTAAAGTTATTACTTATATATTCTGTTATTAGTTTATCTTTTAGTTCTTTGTTATTGTGTTTTTGGGCGCTAAGGGTTAGGCCTAATGGGCGTGGTACTCTTTTGATGGTTCTTTGTTCTTTCATCTTATTGGTTTTATTGATTAGTAATTGTTTTAGTGTTTTGAGCCCTTTAGGCTTTGTGTTTATTAGTTGTTCAGGCCTTGATGTTTTAGGCTTTGAAAGGTAGAGCAAAAATAAAAGGCCTTGGTTATTAGTCCTTAGCCTTTTATCCTATCGTCATGGAAATTAGATATGTCTTTGTATATGTAGTGTTGTTTATAGCCTTCTTTAGTGTTTTCGGATCTTGGGGTTCTCTTTCTTGTTTTGGGCGTTGTCGTTTAGGGAGTTAGGCCTCAAGTAAGATTGTTTTGGGTCAGTACTTGAGGCCCTTGTCTTATAGTATGATATTATGGGTATTTGATTATCGTTCCAGTAGGGAATATTGTCCATTTATCAATGGATTTGGTGTTAGCTAGTATCACGTTCTTATCATATCGTATTAGTTCTAAGTGGTGTTGGTCACTTGATTCATGTGATAGTTTTCTAAAGATTCCGTTTATAGCTTCCATCTGTTGTTTTGATAGTGGCATTTCAATTAGTTGAATGGCCTTGAATCTTGTTTTAGGTTCTGCTGGTTTAGTAAATCTAATGTGAATTGTTTGTCTTCCGTTGTTCATAATGATTAGTTTTTTATATGGTTATTCAATTATTAGTTCTCCTTCAATTTCGTATTCGCTTGGGTTTAGTCTTAGTTCTATTAGTACATCATATAGTGAAAGCTTTCGTTTGATGTATTCTTGTTCATGGATTAAGTCTTGAGCCCATCGGATTCTGATTCCGTCTTCGATATGGTCGAGGTATATAGTTGCACAGTTTATTAAATCGGCATCCATTCCTACGGTTAATAAATCTTTTAAATCTTTTTCGAGTTTCGGGTAATTCCAATTAAGTACTTTCATTTTTTAATTATTTTTGATATTCAAATTTAATAAAAATAAAAGGGAGAATCTTTGAAACCCTCCCTTTTGGTAATTGGTTAAGGTAATTGCATTGTTATCTTTACAATGTCCTTAATTTTAAAGTTCCGGTAAGTTTCTTCCTCTCTGTCCTCGTCCTCGTTGTAGTTTGACATTTCAATGGTTATCGTATCGTTCGTGATTTCCATATGAGTTGAACCGGCTTCAGTTTCAATATTATCAGTTACGGTATAAAATTTAGTGGTCTTTTCGTGATTTCTTATTTGAATTGATAGGCAAGGGTCCCAGTCACTTGTATGGTCAATCCATCCTAGATTTAGAATTAGTTCGCAGTAATCAACAAATCTTTGAAGTTCATCCGTTTTGTATTTTATATTTTTATCTATATAATCTTCTGTTTTGAAGGTAGGAGTTTGGTTCATCATGAAAGTTGATAAATGAGTTCTTTCATTTGATTGGTTAATCAATTGTAAAATATTCAAGGTTTCGAGTTCTCCCCTTGATTTCATTTTTTCTAATTCGTTTTGGATTCTGTTGTTCGTTTCGTTTTTCATTTCCATAATTTTATTTGATTAATATATATTCAAATATAAAAATAAACATTTGATATTTTTTCAAAACCCTTTGATTCTTAATTAGTTGCGGCATTTAGCATATAGTATCAGCAAATTGCAACTGAGTATGAATATCACAAAGAGTATCAGAATATGCGTTGGTATCTTTTCTTTCTCGTCCATAGTATATCGTTCTAGCCGAAGGCCCAAGTCAATAATAAATTATCAAGGTGTTGGTATAATCCCATTGTTCTAGCTCCATCGGATATTTGGTCTCTGTTATCGTCTAAGTTGAAATCAAATATTTTAAGGTATGAGGCTAATGTGTTCTCAGCTAATTGGAAATAGATTGGGTCTTCTTTTAATTTTTGGCATTGGAATACCAATGAGTTCATATCCTTTGTGTAATCCGGATTATCCTCTCCTTTGTTAAGGGTTTCGTTAATCAGGTTCATTATCCACAGTTTTGAATGGAATAATATTTCGTGTTTATCCTTATTTGTCATCTTCTTGGTCTTTTAATAATTCGTTAATAATATAATAGGTTCTCATTTGTCCGTCCTGCAACCTTGCGTGGTTCTCGTGATGAGTTTTGTCAAAGCCTCCCGTATTGTGTAAATCATCAATGTCGGTTTGGATATTGATTAGGATTTCGTTTCGGGTCATTTGAATGTTCTCCCTTTTGAGTCTTCGTTCGTACATTTTTATTTCGTGTTCGAGTAACCATTTGAGTGTTTCATCATCATATGGTTTGAATGTGAATCCGTTTAGAGTTTTCGTTTCTTCCATGACTTAATTAATTTTTGATTATATTCAAATTTAAAAATAAACATCTGATAAATTTTTGAAACCCTCCAATCTTCAAATTAGTTTTGAGGAAGGCTTATCCAAGGGTTATCATCATAAACCTCTTTATCAATAACGGGTAACCAGCACCATTTCTCTAATCTTTCACAAATGAACTCATACTCAATATCTGATAAATCTTTGACTCTCAAATAATTTACTACTTCATCCCAACTCATTGATGAAATAACCTTCTCTAACCTTTTCAATACCATAATCTTATCCTTTTTATTATTTCAATAAATATAAAAAGAAACAAAGGGAAGATTATTAAAACCCTCCCTTTTGGTAATTAGTTTTTATCGAGTATGTCCTCTTTAAAATTGGCCCATAGTTCTTCTGTTCTTGTGAACCTATCTCTTAGGGCTGTATAGTATTTCCCTTTGTGTTCAATATAGCAAGAGTGAAGGCTTCCAGTTGTTGCTTCGCATATGAACCAGAATGGAGATTTATAAATTGGTGGAAGGCATTCGTACATATCCCAGTAATATTCTTCCGTTATCTCCGTCCACGGTTTCTGTAATCCCTTGTAATGTTCATCTAATAAGGCATCTAGTTCCCGTTCTGATATTAGTTTCATATTCCCTCCGTTCTTCGCATTGTATTCCTTAAATGAGAGTCCATCAGAATAGGCAACTGTCCCGTCTTGTTGCATCCAGCTTTGAGTATATCCTTTGAATGGTGTGGAGGTGTCGAGAATCCACTTTTTAATATCTTGTGTTTTAACTTCCATAGTGTTATAGTTTTTAGTATTCTAAATCAATTCCTTGTTCTTTAAATAGCCTTATAAAGTCGTCTTTATCGCAGAATAGGTTTCCGTTATCAGTTATTTCTTTCTCTCGTTCTTCATCGTAGTGGGTAGATTGAAGCATTACCGAGTGTCCAGCGTTAAAGATAGAAAGTTCTAAGGTTATGTAATCTCCTTCTCTGTCTAAGATTGTTGTTACGGTGGAGGGTCTTAGCTCTCGTAAGACCTCTCCGATATTTTCTCTAGTTATCATTTCTTCTGGTTTAAAAGTTCTTCTTCTTTTTGTTTTGCAATTGACTTCAAGGCTCTCGCTGAGGTGAAGCCTTCAATTTTTGTATTCAGCTGGTCGGTTATGTGTTCAATATATCCTACAGTAAATAAAGGATTTTGGCCTTTTGCTTCATAAGCTTTTGTTTCATCAATCCAGTTCTTCTTGAATAGTTTCATTGCTTCCGTTAGCATCCAGTTTTCAGTTTGGTCAAATTTTTTGGTTGTTCCCATGACTTTAGTTTTTAATTGATTTATATTAATTATTTTCCTTATTCAAATATAAAAATAAACATTTGATAAATATTTGAAACCCTTTGATAGTTAATTAGTTATCTTCATTGTATCGGGTTCCATCAAAGAGAAATTCGTATTCATTGCCCTTGATTTCGTGTTCAATATATTTATCAGTTGATGTTGATTCAAAGTATTCATAGCCTTTAGTTTCAAAGTTTCCACATAGTGTAACATATTCTTGGGCTACTTTTATTCTTATGGGTTCAATGATTCGGTTCTCAATATTCATTGAAATGTTATGGTGGTCAAGTTCTACAATCACTTGTCGGTAATGGTTGTAACTATAATGGTTAGATGTATTACCCGTTGATGTAATCCTAATGTGTTCTTTGATGATGTTCCATCTTTTGGTTGATATACCATCTGGTTTAAGGTCATCAGTTACTTCTCTTTCTCCGGCAAATGATAACCCGTCACCTTGAGAGTATGATAATGAGTATTGGAGCCCATTCTTATCAAGTTCCCAGTTAGAGTTATGGTCTATTTCCCATTCCACGTCTTCAGAAAACATATAGGTTTCCCCTCTTAAATGTTCTCGGTATCTTTCAATTACGGCTTTGTATACAGGTTGGTCTAATTCATCAATTTGGTATACCTTTGTAGTTATAGTTCTCATAATTTAGTATTTTTGTTGTAGGTTAGTTTCATGGTCGATTGAGATAACCCTTGAGATTTGTTCATCAAAGTCAAAGTATACACCATGTGCTTCATTGTAAGCTTTTTGCTCTTGTTCAAGTACCTCTTGTTTAGCTGTTTCAAGGTCTTCAGCTATTACCTGTGCTGTCCATAGTTCCTCTATGCCGTAATCTGCATCGAATATGAAAGTAAATGTCTTCATTTGGTATGAATTTTTAGTAAGTATAAATATCGTTTTACCGCAGCTTGTCTGCTTGGGTAATTTTGTAAAGTTTCCTTATTCTTTATAATCCAAGTTCTTTTTTCTCCATCCACAGCTAAGGTTACTTGTCCGTAGTTGGTTATTTGTGCCCAATCAATAATATCGTAGCTCTTTTGACCCGTTCTCTGGTATGCTAGTTTATTTATTTTTGAGTTTAACTTATATCCTTTCGCTTTTTCTTCAATCAGCTTACTTAGGATATTAAAATGATAGTTCTTAAGTTCACTCTTACTCTGTTCGAGGTCAGCGTTTAGATTCGCTACAGTTTCTTTGTAGTTTTTCATTTGATAGGGTATTAGGGATTATAAAAAAAGGGAGGGCTCAGTTTAATATGTCAGTTCATTGCCCTCCCCCTACTTGTCAGTCATGGAAACTTAAAGTAGTACTTCGGATTTCTTCTTATCCAATTTTTTGAGGGCTATGTCTTTCTTTCTTCCCTCGGGTGCTTTCAACCATGCAGTTTCAAGTCTTTTCAATTTATTCCTTTCCGTTTGTCGGAATGATTTTCTTTCTAAGGTATCAGTCATACCGTCAGGATATTTGTATTTAAGTTTCCTGTGAGTGATAACCTTTTGTACAGCTTCCGTCTCCTGTACTTCATCAATTTTGGCCTCTACAGCTTTCTTTGATTTTGGTGTTACAGCCTTTTTCGTTGTCGTTTTTCTTCTTGCTGTTTTTTTAGTGGTTGCAGCTTTCACTTCTTTTTTCTTGCTTTCCATAGCTTTCGTTTTAATTGATTAATTGATTAATTGATATATTCAAATTTAAAAATAAAGATTTGATAAATTTTCAAAACTCTACCTTTGCTTATTTAGTTTTCGTTCGTAGTGTCTTCTTAACTTGGCTTCGTGTCTTTCTTTTTGAAGTTGTTCCGAGTTAATCCTAATCACAGTTTTAGCTTCCCAATTTTTAAATTCATTCAGAAATTGTACTAAGTCTGATAGGGTTATGTTTGCAGCTAATTCAGGGTTGATTTGTTTAATAGCATCTTGGAAGATACTGGCTTTTTCAATCATTTCGAGTTTTGAACATTCCATAGTTTCTAGTTTTTAATTGATTAATTATTTCCTTTAATCAAATATAAAAAGAAAGAAAGAAAGAATATTCAAAACCCTTGAGCCTGATTAATAACTATCCAATATTGGAGTAAATGGTTCTTTCTTCAATCCATACCCCGAACATGTGTAAGGGTACGAATCTTAGGTCTAAGTTCATTCTTAGTAATATCCTAATACTTTCAGCCTTAGCAAATATGAACTCTTTATCAGCTTGGTATAACCTCATAAATTCTGGTTTGAGTTCTTTCTCCTTTAGTCTAAGATAAGAGTCAATGTCCCGTTCATCTTTGTATTCCAGCCATTTCTTTAGTAATCGTTTAACATCTCGATTGTATTCTTGTGTGGTCATAATAATAAGTTTTGAAGTTTATACTATTTGGTTCATCAACCAGCCCTGTGCATCAATTGCGTTATAATGAATCTTAATTGCTTCGGCCATTCCTTTTTCTTCAAAGAGAATATTTCCTGCAATGTCATAGGCCTCGTCTGTTAAGAATGGCCCGTCATCCTGTAGTTCTGAAACTATCTTTCTTAGTTCTGCTTTTGTCATCTTAGTTTAGTTTTAATATGTTTCTTCTTTTATCGTTCGGTCTTATCGAGAACCAGTAACAGTCCCACATTAGGTATAGATTACCTTCAAGGTCAATCCCTATAACTTCCGATTTGTATCGTATATCATTGTGGTACCCTCCGGTAAATTCAATGATGGAGCCGATAGTTATTTCGTCTGTAGTTTTAAGGTCAATATCCTTGTCTTTCATCCACTTCAGAGCTTCCTCTTTGGTGTGTCCTTGGGTCTTTTTGATTAGGTCAATAACCCCGTTTTTATCAGTAAATTCCTCCATAGTTAAAATTCCATTAGGTCAAGTGCTTTCTCTCCAGTGGATTCTCCATTGAAGGTGATTTCATAGTTCGGGTCCATGCCCGAAGTTTGAATGTCATCAATGAGTTCTTGTATAGTGTTGAACTCTTTGTCGTAGTATTCGCAGTTTAATGAGTACATAGTTTTTTAGTTTGATAGTTGTTCTATTTCGTGGATTAAATCGTTTTCAGCATCTTCTAATTCTTGTTGAGCCCTTTTCATCTGTTCAGCATATACGTCAAGCTCCTGCCCAATTCTGCTTATCATATCATCAGCGTTTTCTTCAATGATTCTTAGCTTAGTGACCAATTCATCAGTAAAATCATCCCGCATATCATACCTTGGTAGTAAAGGGCTCTCTGATAAATCTTCTAATTTTGTTATGGTACTTCCCATATCGTTTGATACCCGATTTAAGCTTTCTTTAGCTTCTTTTAGGCAGTCAGCTATACTGTCGGAGTCGGGCCTATCCCCTCTCATTATTGATTGTACTTCGTTTTGAAGTTCTTCAATGATTTCAGTTGGAGTATCATAGATTAGGCATGTTCTGCTGGCTAATGATAAGAAGAACCTCGTAAAGTATAGTAGTTCTCCAATTTCTTTTTCACTTGAGTTGCCAAAGGGATTAAGGTTCTCGGGAAGACTCAATCTTGTAATTTCAGCGTGTTCAATAGCTGATATTGTTCGAGCTAAATTATTGATTTGGTCTATTGATACTTCCGCTGTTGAGAATTCTATGAATAGCTCTCCGTGAGGCCTATTATAATTCAGCATCATTTGATACCCGTTCATGCCCTCATTGTGTTCATGTGGTATATTGTATTCCAGTGTGTCTGTTGTTAACCTTGTAAGGTCAATTAGCTTACCATTCTTTTCAAATTGGTAATCTTTAAAGTGTTTTAGTACATCCATAGTTTTTAATTGATTTATTGATTAATATATATTCAAATTTAAAAATAATTCTTCCCTATAATTCATAAACCCTCTCTTGGATTATATAGTTCCCTCTTTCGTAAATCCTTTGTCGTATAAGGGTTGCAGCTTCTTCTGTTGGTGTCCAGTTCTGCATTAATATAACCGGCACATTATCCCAAGCTTCCCTATAATTTTGTACGTTAAACCCTCTTGATATACATTCTTCATGTATAGCTTTATATCGTAGTAATAGGTAGTAAAGTTTATCATAGAAGAATTTTACATGGCCCTTGCCTAATGTAAATTCATTTGGAATATTCTTTATTACAGCTTTTCCTTTTCTGATTGTGTTTGGTATTCTTTTTATCTCCCTGTGTTCAGCAATTAAGTGTTTGTCTGATAATCTTTGAGGGTTAATACCTGCGTTGATTCTTGTCATTTTTTATTTTAAAGATACATTCAATTTGATATTGAATCTTTAGAACTCTTTAAAACTCTTTTCGCGTTCTTTTTTTTCTTCTCTAGCGACGCGTCTCTTAGTTACTATAGAATTATAATTGTCTTCGTTCTCTAAGTAACTATATCTTAATTCTACCCCGTATTTTTTAAATACTTTACGTTTGACTTTTCTATAATCTTCTGGTGTTGGGTACCAGTTCTTTCTACGATGTTCTTCAAAGTGGTCTAATGTTATATCAGGCCTTCTTCCGGATAGAGGTAATTTTCTGCAGTTTAACTCATTGTGTACTGCATTTATTTTATTGATGATGTATTCTCCCTTGTCCATAAAGAACCTTAGGTGATGCTTACCCAATGTAAATTCATCCGGTATTTCTTTGTCGTAGGGTTTACATAACATGTCAAATGCCCTTAGAAGTGACCGATAGCCAGCTTCTAAGAGTTCATCTGAATGTTCATTAATTGGTACCCCTACGTTTATCATGCTCGAGTCTTAAATGATGCAATCATTTGAGGTCCTGCTTGTATAGCTTGGAATACTTCGTCCCAAGCATTAATATCAGCGTTCCACTCGATTAATATTCTTAGGGTTTTAATTTCAGTCATATGGAAATCCATTTGTGTCCATCTTGCTGACCTTACCTCTAATTGGTAAGCATTATTGTTATCCCTTTTTAAGTGTATGTAAAAATACCCCGCAGTGAATAAATCAGTTTTAGAGTTTACACAAGTAAATATGATTTCCTTTTTGTCATTAAGGTCGTTCAGGTTAAATTTTGGAGGGTTTTCCCTCAGTTCAGCAAATGATTTCATGGTATATGATTGTGGTTATTATAAATTCAATAAAGTATAGCTCTTGAAGCATTACAAATATTCTTTTAGTTCCCTTACCCAAGCTGGGTCATTCATCTGTTGGTGTAACCTTCTTAGTTCTTGTATGAACTCTTCATAGGTACTACCGGATGCCATTGTTGATTCAGGATTTGGAGTATTTGCGTAAGCATCTAAGGTATGCATTGGATCAGCGAATAGTAAATACTTGATTGGTGTTAATGTTTCCAATTCATAATTGTATTCGTTGATGTATAAGATACCCCGAGCCTTGCGGGGTATCTTATTAATGTCTATTAGTCCCATTATGATAGTTCTAATAAGTTGTCCAGAATCTTAGCATCAGCCTCGTCTGCCTTAGTTATGTCCATTCCTCCGTCTTCATCGTAGATGATTGAGTTCAGTCCATTATAGATGAGCCATGCACTCATTGGTTGTTTCAATGTGTCCGATTCGTATCTCATAATGTCCACTGCATCTTCGATTTGTCTTTTCGGGAATTTCGTTCCTTTGATGGCAGCTTCGATTGTTTCTTGCAGTATCACTTCGTCGATTTCCTTTTCAATCAATGGATTGTAAGTCTTCATGTGTTCATGAGCCTCAGCTAAGAAGTCTTCAACTGTGTTCAGAAATTGATTGACCAGTTCTGTAATTGATGCAGTATGAATACCCGCAACCTTTCTTAGTTCTCCAATTGGGGCTGTCATACCATTTGAGCATACTAATCGGTGGAATCCTAATTGAATGTTCAGTTTCAACCTCCCATCGTAAGAGTTTTGAACTTTAATCATTGGGAAAATGGTATCTCCTTGAATGATTTCCTGCCCTTTGTTCTTAATAATGAATGTAGTTGAGAACCTTGAGTAATTAGAATGTTGAGTTTTCATTTCAACTTCGTAATTGTCCGTTAGGAATGCATCCAAAGGTTTTAATAAGTCCTCGTTCTTCACAAGTTGGTAACCTTCTCCGACGAATGCTATAATTTGGTCATTTCCGTCGTCATCAGTCATCACATTTGCGTGTGAATGTCTGGTTGCCAAAATAGGCATGTTAGTGATTGTGTCTGCCTCCACTTTCCTCACTGGGAATAATAAGTGGTCATAGGGTCTTTTCTTTTCCATATTATAAATTGATTAATTGATTTATTCAAATTTAAGAATAATTCTTTCTTTAATATTCAAAACTCTCCCTTGGGTTGTGTGGTAATCGTTTCTTGTTTAGAAAGGGCTTAATTTTCTGGAAGTCTTCGTATAAATCTCGTTCCCAAGCTTCCCGCCTTCTAAATTCCTCCAGTAATTCCTTATAAACATTGGCCTGATGTATTGATATTCCATTACTCTCTTTTTCTTTGAGTAATTGAGTATACTCTCGGATTTTTATTTGAGTATACCTATGGGCATAGAATAATCGTTCTTCAATAGCTTCATTTATAAGGGTTCCTGCTTTCATCTATCAAGGTATTGGTTAATAAGGTCGGGATTATCTTCAATGTAATCTTCTATGGCTTTCTCCATTTCAAATTGGCGTTGGTCTCTGATTGACCATCTAATAATCCTTTGTTGTCGAGTGGTGGTAACCCTTATAGTGTCAGGTAGTTTCCATTTAGTGTCCTGTCCAATATAGGGTTGTTCTTCTCCGGTACATTTAGGTTCATATTTATCAACTGAATCCATATAGTTCATGGCTCCATAAGTTATTGAACCGAATAGTAATATGATACCTAAGAATAATACTTTTTCTTGTGATGTACTGTCATCTTCATTTTTCATTACCTTCTTTGCTTTAGTTTGAATAGCTTTCTTATTCCCATGTCAATGCTGAAAAATAGGAGTAGCGTTGCATACAGTAGCAGGGTAAGGATAACGATTATCAGAGTTGGAAGAAAGAAGACTAACTGTGATACTACAGTTAGCTTCGGGAATTTCTTCAGTAATCCTGCAAAAGGGTCTTTAGCTTCCATTATGATAATTTAATAGTTGATAAGGTTTCATTGTTCTTGATATTCTTAAAGAAGAATGAGCCTATTGATTCAGCGTTCTTTAAATCTCGGTACCCTTGTTCCGTTACCGGTTGGTATTGATAAGTGCTACCGTTATTAAATTTAACAATCAAGATTTTCATTTCAGCGTTGTGTCCAACCGAATGAATGTTTGTTGAATTTACAGTTTCTAGTTTAATAGTTTCCATTTCTTTTCTTTTTTAATGATTATATTCAAATTTAATAATTTTATCCACTAGAATCATTCAAACTATTTAATTCAGCATAGTGGTATCTCTTAGGTCAGTGTGTACAATTGAGTTACCTTTTAATCGGTCTACCCTTTGACATAATTTTTTGTATGCGTTCGGATAAATGTCCTCCCATAGGTACCCCATATTTTTCAGAATATAGTTGAAGATATTAACTGAATGGATTGATAATTTATCCAGTTCTTCTACATCGGAATTAAGAGTATCAAATTCGGAACAGATTTCAGATAGGTGTTCAAATACGTCTAAGTCTTCAATTCCCAGCTCTTTCTTCATTATAGCTAACCCCCTTTTATAAGGGTCGGGCGAATCTTCATTGATGGTTAATTTCTTCTTTCCGTAGATTCTTCTAACGGAGTCGCCTTGAATGTTGCATACGGCTTTGATAATTGATTTTTGTGCTGAGCTTGTCATTTATATTTTAATTATTTTGATTCCTACAAATTTAATAAATATCATATCCAATATTTTATTAACTCTCTTTTGGGATTTCAAGTTCTTTTGGGATAGTAACATCTGGTAACCATCTTCTTAGGAACTTTGATTGTTTCTTATTAGGGTCAGCCAGTATCTCTCTGTGTTCTTTCCTAAATTTCAACCTTTCGTCAGGACTCATAAATGATGGGAATTTCAATGCAGCCTGCTTTTTGAATATAAATTTCTTCTCCGGAATTGGTACTTCAACCTTTGTGCTGTAGTCTTTATATTTGTAGACTAAAACCTTCTCACGGTGTATTCCTCCTATTACTGATATTCCGATTGCTAGGTTCGGGTCAAATCTATCATTTTTAGGGTCTTTGGCCAATCGTAGGCATCTCATAAACCATTGATACTTCCCTTTATGGGCTTTCTTCAAGTTTAATTCTAATCCTATTTCCTCCATGTGTTCCTCCGTCAAAAGGGCAAAGTTACATTCAGTTCTTAGGAATTTGATTAACTTTTCTTGGTCTTCAACGTTCTTATCGAGCATCATTTCTTTCAAAATGTGTTCTCTTTTGTCTTCATCATTAGAAGCTTTGGTTGCTCCGCCTGGCTTTCTTCCTCTTTTCTCCAATTGTTTTAATGGAAGGTTACCACTTAATTGATTAAGGTATTCAATTGATTTTTGTACATCGTCTGAATTGGTTAGAGTAAACTCTAATTTAACAATCCCTTGGTGTACCTCTTTTGGTCCAGAATTGAACTCTGTATATTGGTCTACTAATCTATCTGATTCTTGTATACCTTCAGCCGTTAATAGCTGTATTCTCATTTTACTTTTCATGCCTTAGAATGGGTTTAAAACAATAAGAGGGAACATTGGATTATAATGCTCCCTCTTTATTGTATGATTAATCTACTGATGCTGGAGCTTTCTTCACAGCTTTCTTCTTTACTACCTTTTTTGCTGGTGCAGCTTTAGCAGTTGAAGTTTTAGCTTTCGCTTTTGGAGCTGCTTTAGCCTTTGCAGGTTTATTAGCTTTCTTTACTTTAGCTCTTTCATCAGCTCTGAATTTTCTTTTTAATTCAGGTGTGTCGCAATCAGCTGGATATTCGTATTTCAACTTTCTCTCAGCTTTTGGAGCTTTCTTTGCAGCTGCTTTTGGAGCTGCTTTCTTTACTGGGGCTTTTTTCTTTTCTGCCATAGTGATGATTTTTATTTGGTTTATAAATTAATTAATTAGTTACTAAGTAATCAGCTTAGCAATATCATATAGTAGTCGTTACTCTGGAAATCCAGTTGCTAGGTACTTGACTCTTTTTGTTTCATATCCTTGCGGTAATCTGGTTTTGCATAATAACTCTATTTCTTGTTCATTCAATCCTACTAGCCTAAATTTTGAGGTTCGTAGTATATTATTTTTATCGTAGTAAGTCAATTTAACTAGAGCTAAAGATTCTTTTCCTAAGTTTTTTATCTTCAATTCATAATAGTCAAGCTTCCTTCTTAAATTAAGCTTGCGCATTTCATAAATAGAGCCTTTGTTCTTCATGTAGTAGTCATCTTCTAACTCCATGATTTTTTGGGCTGTCTTTCTGTAATTCTCTAGCTGTTTTTCAATCTTATTCATCTACCGTAAACGTAATCTAAATAGATTTGACTTTCAGCAATCTTACTTATGTTTGGTCTATCACCGAAGTATTCCTGTTTTATTTCATCCCATGCTTCGTCAATGATTTGTTGTTCTTCTCTTGTCCAACCCCATTGCATTAAATCCGATGGTTCTGAATACTCCTCTAAGTATTCATAGAAATCTAATGGGTCTAAGTCCGGTGTAATTAAGTCATGTAGTTTCATTTTTTTATCCTTTATTAATTCACTTATCAAATATATTAAATTCATCTAATCCTTTTGACAAAACTCTCCTTTGGGAAAATTTATAGGGTATTGAGCTTGCATGGATCACCCTTTTGATTTCGTATCTTTTTACAAAACCCTTATAGTTTAGGTTCCCCTCTTGAACTAAGGTTGAGTCTACTAATCTTAAAGCATTGTAACATTGATAATTACTCATTATACCGAAAGCTAATGAATGATATAAAGCTTTCACTTCTTCATCGCATACACTTATTATGACCTTATAAAATTCGTTTGCTTGTTTCCTTGGGTCTGTGGTGTATATCTTTAATTTCTGTTCTCGGGCTTTTCTTCTTAAATATTGGTTCTGGTTCTTTCCCTTGATTCTCAATTGCTCTCGCATCTTAATTGACATGGTGTGATAGTACCCAATTGAAATATTTACGTAAGGTATTAACTCCTCTGGTCCCCAGATTTCTAATGTTCTGAGTACTTCTCCATCAAAGGTTAGTTTCTTCACCCATACTAACCTACAACAAAAACAAAGAGCTATAAATTTATATAGCTCACTTGTTCTTTGGTCAATACCAACTTTGTTGTCTAACTCTACAACCATTGATTTGATGTTGGTTGATGTTAAAGAGTTTAAATTTCCTTGCTCTATAAGTTCTTCACTGCTTATTAGTTCCCATACCCTTTTTGCTTTCATAACCAAAAGCTTTAAATGTTCAGCCTTGGTCATTTTTGGTACTGGGTGGAGAGTTTTAAATTTCTTAACCGAAATCATTATTGTTTTGGTTTTATAATATCCGTTGGTTCCAGCATTTGGATTACCTCTTTTAAGTTCCCCATTGTCTGTCTTAATGTAACAACTAATTGTTGATGGATATTAAGTTCTTCTTCCACTAGCTCAAATGTTAGATGCTCATGTTTATCAATTTCATCAGCTCTCAATTGTTCATAGTATTCAATGTGCCTTTCAGAATCTTTAATTTGTCTTTGTACAGCAATTCCTAATGATGCGGCTTGTAAATAGTTTAGGTCTAATGATTCAACATTATCAAATATACCTTCTTGGTTCATGTCTTTTGGGTCTCCTTGTATCATACTATCAGTTTTTAAAATAAAAAAGGGGGCTCACTATATAAGTGGTACCCCCTCTAATCAATCAATCAATCATTGGAAAACTACTTCTTCTTTTTCTTTTTTCCTTTTGGTACTTTGATTCCTAAAGCTTTGGCAACTGCCTTTCTTAAACCTTCTTCGTCATCTTCATAGTCCTCTACATCAACTTCTAATTCTTCTTCGTCAATGATTTCTTCGAGTTCTTCTTCGTCTGCATCTTCAAGGTCTTCCCATTCGTATTCTTCTTCTTCTTCCTCGTCTTCATCTTCGTCTTCATCCTCTTCGTCCTCGTCTTCGTCTTCATCCTCTTCGTCTTCTTCTTCTTCTTCATCGTCCTCGTCTTCCTCGTCTTCTTCTTCTTCCTCAGCTTCTTCTTCCTCAGCTTCTTCGTCTTCTTCTTCTTCATCTTCTTCAGCCTCTTCGTCTTCAGTTTCTTCAACTTCAACTTCTTCAGCTTCCGGCAATTCAGTTGCGATTTTAACTACTAATTGTGTTCCATCGGTAAAGATGATTAACATATAACCATTTTCCAGTTCTTCAAGGGACTGTACCTTCTTCTTAGCAAATTTACTCATTTCTTTTTGTTTTTGAGTTGATTAATAAAATTCTTGATTCGTTGTAATATAGTTTTTCTAGTTTTAACTGATTCAAAGTTTGGTGCCTCCTTAGCTTCAAGGTATTGGTGTAATACAAATCTTTCATCTTTAAAAATCTTGGTCTTAGCTTTTAACTCATGTTTCACATAAAGTGTTTGCTTAGCATTATTCTTAGCGATTTCTGATGTTGTATCGAATAGGTCTGCAGCATTATCAAAGTTTACAAATTCTTCATCAAAGAAAACTCGGTCATTTGGTAATGGCTCCAGTACTTCATCCAGTGGTACTTTGTATCGAACTATTTTCATTTCAATAGTTCCCTTTAGTCTAATGTCTTTAACTGATTGTAATGGGTCCATATAATTATTATTTGATTTAATATAGTATTCATTAGTCAACTAGCAAATCAGTATGTTTAACTGTTGTGCAATTGAGGCCATATAAAAATAAGGCTTGGTCTTTTTCTTCTTCTGTAAAGGCTTTTGGGTAGTATAGATTCAGCTCGAGATTACCTACATAGTAACCGTCTTCAAGTTTTATATTCTCCAGTTTCTTAAACCTTCGAGCTTTAAGTTCCCGTTTTACCTCAAGTCTTTTATACTTCCGTCGTTGTGAGCTATCCGGTAGTTCTAAGTATGCTTGAATCTCGTAGTTATCGAATATGTATGCTAATAGCCCAGTCTTTTCTTCATCTGGTATAGTGTATAGCTTATCAATAGTTTTTAAGATGTTACAAGCTGAGTTCATATGGTCGGGCTTCTTAAACCAAGCTTTCAGATCAGCATATATGTCGGGTCTTTCCTTTCGTAAGGTGGGTAAGTATTTAGAGTAGTTAATAAGATAATCGAGTTCTTTTACTAAAGCTTTGAGTAGCGATTTAGGGTCTCGGATAATGTCCTCATAATAGAGTCTGTTTATCCTTTCTTCCTCAAGCTCTCTTTTTCTTGCCTCTGTTATTTCTTTTCTTTTTGTCGCCACGTCTTCTTTGTGTTTTTCGGTAGTACTTCTTTTGTTCTGCAGTTATACAATCTTTTGGATAATCATACATGGTTATATTAATAGTCCTAACAACCGATACATCATACTTTTTAAGTTCTTCGCCCAGCATAATATCAAATCTTCGGGTATCTTGATAAAGGTCTACTAAAGTGTTAAGTGTTTGTTTCTTTAGCTCAGGCCTTATTATCTTTTTGTATACCTTGAGATTTCTTGGTTCTTTGAAATCAATGATATAGAGTTTGTCATCTTGTAACCAACTCTTATCACGTTTAACATGTTTCCACCATACACTCATATCAATATAAGCATTCTGAACTCCATCTTAGGTTCCTCCAATGATACCTACCTTGTGAATCTTTCGGTTCGTATATTTGAGTAATGGTTGCTCTCTCCCACCATCTTAATTCTCCATCTAATTTTAGTGGGAAGAATAAGAATTTTCTTACCCTCCGTTTTTGTCCTACTCTTGGTGTTTTATAGTGCTTTCTCATTTGTTCTCTTTTAGTGCTTTGTTAAACCAGATTCCTATTGATTTTAATGATGCGTCAGGGAATTGCTCCAGTACCTTTTCAATCGTTTCCTTTTTGTCTACCCCTTCAACTGCTAATTTGTATGTTAAAGCTTTCTTAGTTCCTTTAGTAACTCCCATTGAGTTTTTCACTTTGGGTTTCTTTTTTACTTTAGGTTTTTCTTTTTCTTCAATTTCTTCTTGAGTTACTTCTAAATATCCGTACCCAAGTGATGGGTGTATCATAGTTTTATCAGCTCCTCGTTCAATTAGTAAAGCTTCAAGCCATCTGTCATATGTAGATAGTAAGGTTTCATCTTTAGGTTCATCAAAATTATTAATTAAGAATGATGCTAATTGGTTGTAATCGCTTTCAGCTATATTTTCAAAAGGCATACCCCTTTTTATAACTTCCCGTTGCAGATTTTTGAATGTTAGGGAGCTTAATGTTTTTTCAGCTCGACCGTTAAAAGATTGAATTTTTGACATATATATAATGATTAAATTGATTTATTCAAATTTAAGAATAATAATTCCTTTAATCTTAAAAACTCTTTTACTTATGTATGTGTTTCTTCTTCTTGAAAGCCTTGCCATGCTTGGCTTCTTCTTTCTTTCGTTCCTTTGACATATGCAGTTTAATGTCATTGTCTTTAAAGGCTACTTCTTGGTTCTTTCTGGTTGGAATAATGTTGTTAAGTTCAAGGTAATTATCAGCTTTCTTTGATAATACTCTGAATGTTGGCCAAAATTTCAATCCCTCTCTACAATTCCTTTTACCCTTAGTCGGAAATGTCAGCAAATGGTCAGCAAACTCATTCGCTAGTTCCTCAGTTTGAAAAATATATATGAACATCTTAGTCAACTCTAATATCTGTTTAGTTGCTCTCTTTTCAACTCGGAGAATTATCTTCTCATTGCTCTCACCGTTTCTGTCTATTAATACAGCGAATAAAGCCGAAGCTTTACCGTAATATTTATAGTTCTTGATTATGTGTTTTAATGATAGTGTTGGGATGGTTAATGATAATTCAAGTTGTTTAAGGTCTCTAACCTTGTTTCTCCTTTTGAAGGCTGATGGTTCTTGAATTTCACTTGGAAGTATTCTGAAGTTGTTCCATCGGTCAAAATCCATAATTAGAGCATATAAATCTAATTTTGGTAACTCTTTGGATTCACTTAGTTTTTTTAGTTCTTCAATTACTATTGAGTTTCTGTATTTAGCTTTGTCGAATCCCGTTGATGGCATTTCAGCTATTGAAGCTTTTATTGTGTTTCTTCCCTCAATAAGTAATTTGATGTACTTGTGAAATGTAAGGTCTAAAACTACGTCATCCGGAACTAATTTCCCGTATTTCGTGTAATGTACTTGGAATATCTTTAATAGAGTTTCTGCTCTCTTTTGAATCTCTAAATATTTATAATGGCTTTTCTCCATTATTTCCCCAGCCTCCCACGATGACTTACCCATATTGATTGATAAGTTTAAGGCTGTCTTTTCATCATCTGAAAGAATGTCCCAGACTTTAGTATTCAGTGCTCGTTTCATATGCTTTGTGCATTAATTTGTCTAAAACTAATTCCGGATTTTTATGGGTATATGTCATGTCCTCAATTGAGCGTTCTCTCATTGATTCTTGTTCTTCATCGGCTTCATCATAAATAGTGTAGAACATATTATGAAATGATATTGTTGCCGGTTGAGCTATTGTATTTTCATCTAACCCCAGTTGTAATAAAACTTCAACTTCACATTTTGCAAACTTAATCTTAATGATTTGTGCCTCTACTCCATCAAAAGGATAACCCTTTAATGTTATTACCTTACCGTCAATAAATTCCCCGTTGTCGTTTCTATGTGGTTCGTATTTTCTTCTTATTTCATCCCTACCCTTTAATGTATTAAAATCCATCCCAGTGTAGATTGACATTCTTTTACCAGCCTTCAATACTTGGTTAACAGCCTTCTTTGTTGTTGTTGCAATTGAAACTGTTCCGTCCTCAGATTTTTCTTTAAGGAAACCAGAAATGCAGTTTATTTTTGCAGCTATATCTCTAAAGAACTCTAAATTGTAAAGGTCAATGTCATTGACTTTAACAAATCCGTAGTTTAACATTAAAGGTACTTCATCGAAGTGTTCTTTGCCCTTGAACTTTTTTGTTAGTACATTAACTGTCGGAATAACTACCTCTATTTGTAAATCGCACCTCATTAGGTCGTGTTGTAATTTCGTTAGGAGTTTCCGGTTTATGTAAGCTATACAGTAGGTATGTTGGCTATCCATTTTGTTTTCTTGCTTTTAAGTATGTCTTTGCTATTTTATGTATTTCTTTATAAGGAGCCTCAAAAAGGTCTAAAGAGTTAATAATTATGATAAAGTGTTCATCCTTATCGTAAAGTAATGTACCGTAAGTATTTGGTACTAAATGCATTATCTCTGTGTAAAAGGTATAATCCATTATCACATAGTGCATTGCCTTCTTCATTCCATTGTATCTCATGGTTAATAAAGGTATCTTACCCCCTCTTTCACTATCCGATACTGCTTGAGCCCAAAAATCTAATATGTCTGAGTTCTTATTTCCATTTACTAAATGGTCAAATCTTATATCCTTATAAAATTTACATTCAATCGCAAATCTGAAATATTTTGAATGTTTCTCGTCTGTGCAAACAATATCGCCAATCGTATCATTTCTTCCCCACCTTAAACCTCCGGATGATGGTGTCCTTGCAAACTCATATTCAGTCCACCCTTTCATTAATCCGCAAACATCACGTTCATTCTTTGAACCTTTCTGTCTTGAGTTTATTTTATCGGCCATTTGTCTTTGTTTTAAGGTAATAGTCTATGCGACACTGGTATGGCCGTTAACTAGCCTTAGTTCTGTTATGATGGCGTTAGTTGGATTGAATGAACCTTGATGGGTTATAATGAGGACGGAGGTATCAATAGATTTTTCCTCTAGCAAAGAGTTGACCTTTTCTATATTGTCTGAGTCTAGACTTTCGAATACCTCATCTAGGATTAATATATTGAATGGGTTATCAGCATTAATCATATCATGTAAAGCTAATGCAGTTGCTACATTTATTATTTGTGCTTGTCCACCCGATAAGTCAACGTATGGTACTGGGTTATCATAGTCATCGTATACCTTAACTATTATGTCCTTGTTGACTTTAGAATAATCAATAGAAAATTCAACCCTTAGATTTAGTATATGAGAATACTTGAGTAATGAGTTGTTTATGTTGTCTAGTAGATTATCAAATAAGTATGCTTTGATTCCTTTGTTTGATAAAGGGTCTTTCAGTGCCCATGTAAGAAATGACATTTCCTTGCTCAATGACCGAGACGATGCCGAAAGCTTTTTTAAGTCTTTGGCCATTTGTTCTTGGTCTTTTAAAAGGTTCTCGTATGTCTTCTTTACTGGCTCTTTTAAATCCTTTAATTTCTGGTTTATACCTTTCTTTAGTTTGTTCGGTTCACTCTCCTTTAATAATTGCTCTAAAGATTCAATTTGAGTTTCAGTGTCATTGTAATCTTTTACTAATTTGTTAGCATCATATAACTTTTGTTTCAAGTCATTAGCCCCGTTAATCAAATCACTTAATACTTTTTCATCCCCGTGTAGAGCTTTCTTTATTTCTGCAATCTTCTTGGTAGGTATGTCTTTTATTTCTTGTCCACAGGTTCTACAAATAGGGTCTTTATCAAGTGCATCTATTTCTTTAGCTCTATTGTTTTGAGTGATTCTTAGCTTACTTACCTTTTCATCTTTCTTTTGTTTCCTATCCCTAACCTTTTCCGCTTTTGCTTCAAGTTCTTTGATGTCTTGGCCCTTTATCTTGGCCTTTAGCTCTACTAAACTTTCTTTCTTTTTGTTGTATCTTTCAACATAAGGTTCTAAGTCATCCAATCTATCTTGTAAACCTTTCTTTTTAGTATCATAAAGGTTCTTAGCTGTTGTATTTTGATTCTTAATACTTTCAATGGTATTATCAATTTCATCAATGGCTTTAGAATTTTGAAGTTCATCTGTTTCAGCTTTTGATAAAGTGGGCTTCAGCTTTTCAATTTCAATTTTAACGTTTTCAATCAGAGTATCAAGAATTGAATGGTCAAAGCATTGCTCAAGAACTTTCTTTTTATCAGCTCCTTTGTCATCAATAATCCTTTTCATCTTTTGACCGAATAGAATAGAGCTTTTGAATAATTCAGCTGACATACCCATTAATTGGTTTATGTCTTTCTGTACTTCCTTTTTATGGGTATTGGTTGAAGAAGATAATAGTATTCTGTTCTGTCCCATAGCTCCATTGTATTTCCCTTTATAGTTCGAGAATCGAGTTATGTAATGAGTTTCATCGTTCTTTTCCAGTTCAATTTCCACCATGGCCCCCTTATAGTCTTCTGCTCTTAGATGTTCCCATTGCTCTACTGAGCTACCTTCCTTGAGTGTTTGGCCATAAATACCCCAAAAAAGGGCGTTAAATATAGATGTCTTCCCTGCTCCGTTCTTTCCTTTGATAACGTGAATACCTCGGTCATTAAACTCAAACTTCAGTTCTTTAACACTTGCGAATCCGATTATCTTTACTGCTTTGAATACTATCATCGTTTCCTTTCAATTAGTTTGATTAGTTTCTTGGTCTTTACTTTAGGAATGTTTTTATCCCTTGCGTAAGTTTTTATTATTGCTTTGTAGTTGGTAGCCTTTTTGACTTCAACTTCTTTACCTCTTTTCTTAGGTTTCTTCTTTTTATTAGTGTCCTTATCCCAATAATGGTAAGTATCAGTACTATCTCCATTTTTGTATGTTTTGAATTGTGGTGTTTTAAGGGCTTTGAACTCAACTGAAAGGTCATCATAGATTTCTATATATCCCATTTCACAACCTCTGTCCGTTCTTCTTTGTTGTTGTCCCGCTCCCACCATATAAACGTTTGATGCTAGTTGCTGAAATTTATGAATATGACCGGATAGAACTAAATCGAATCTTTTAAATAACTTACTGTATTGAGCAGATATACCCTTTACTGAACCAACCTCTAAGTTATTTGTATCAAGTGCGCCAGGCAAATCAGTATGAATAATTAGAATGTTGGTCTTTCCTTTTACTAACTTTATATTGTTTACATAATCTTCAAAGCCTACGTTCAATGATATGTAAGGTACTCCATGAATTGATAAATCTTCATGGATTACTGTCTTCAAGTTTGCTGATTCAAATTGTGGGAATAATTTACTTAATGTTTCAAAGTAAGAGTTTGGTTGTTCTTCAAATGTTGAGCCCGAATCTTGGTCATGGTTTCCGTCTATTCCTATTACCTTTGCTCTTGTGTCTTTTAGTACCGGCATTACTCTTGCAAATAATACATTACTTATGAATAATGGGTTATTAAACATATCCCCACAAAATATAATTGGTACATCGTTTACTTCAGCCACCTCACCCAGCTCTTCCCAAGCATGAATATGGGCATCTATTCGACGCCCATTCTCATTAAATTGTTTCCAGTTCTCAAAGTGCCAATCACTTGCTGATATTGCTATTAATCTTTTCATTTATTTTATCTATTGAGTAAATAAGTCTATCATCGTATATCATATCGTTAGATATTTTTATTATGCAGTTCCTACATAAGTCTAAATAGTTCATTTTGTAAATAATGTCCTCAAATACTGAGTTCATCATAACTTGATAGTATCTGTTTACGATTCTGTAATTGTCATCTTCTAATTCTAATGGTTTATCATACCCAATGAATATTTGATGGTCAATCTTATCATTAACTTCGATGCATCGGTTTATATACATCATTGTTTCTGCTTCACTTACGTGGGGAGCCATTTGTACAAGGAAGTATGCTAAATTATCAATTGGTGATCTGTCTGTTATGAAAATTGGGATTTCTTTTATAATCTTCTCCCTCAAATCAAGTAGTTCATGTTGGAATTTTAAACCCCAAGCAATATCAGTTGTGGATTTATCAATTAATTCTTTATGGTCTTTAATATTATACTTTCCCCATAGTTCTTTAGCTGACCCCGATATGAAAGGCATATTTAATTCAACAGCTAATTTTTTAGCTAATGTTGTCTTTCCTACACCTGATACGCCGCTTAATGTGATAATCATAATTTGAATTTATTTATAAATGTTGGTACTCTGAATGAATTAGTTGAATAAGTTATACTTATATCGTCAATGACAGATTTATTCATCTTAGGCTTGGAATCAAATGCATAAGAGGGTTTTACTTTTCTGTTGAATCTTCTATTGAAATACTTTAAATCAATCAACGCTCTATTAGTAGAATAAATTGATGCTAGTTTATCATTATTGATTCTAGGATAAGATAGTCCATTCTTTAAAAATTCTTTAATAGAATGTTTACTTATGAAGTCTTTAGCTTTTACTTCTCCTATTCCCCGATAACCGGTGATACCATCTGACTTATCTCCGTCTAATGCTAAAAAATCGACGCATTGGTCAGGATGATAGCCGAAAAGATGATAGCAATTGTCTAAACCAACCACTCGGTCTTTATTGTGATTCCATATTGAAAGGTCTTCGTCAATCAATTGATTAAAGTCTTTATCAGCCGAACCAATCATTACATGACCTTTCTTTTTGTACTTCTTAGCAAGCTTATAAATCATATCATCAGCTTCATGCCCTCGATTACGATATACCGGAATACCAAATCCGTTGTGAAGTAAATCCATTGCTACGTCTTTCTGTTTGAAAAAGTCCTCAGCATCAAATCCAACTTTACCACCTCTTGAGCCTTTGTACCCAGGATTCAGTTCCATTCTTTTAGGGTGCCTGTCCCCATCAAAAACGACAATAAGCCTTGAAGGCTTAAAGTCATTAATTAATTTTGATAAGAAAGTTGGAATACCAAATACTACCGCCGAGGGATTACCTTTTCTTGATTTCATTCTTGCATAGGCGTAATATGCTCGGTAGGCATAATTATTACCATCAATGATTAGTGTTAGGTTCTTATACATCTGAATCGTGCTTTTCAACTGTTACCCCTTTTACTGGGAATCGGTTTCCTACTACCTTGTTCATATTGATAATAGATTTACCTACGGTATTTATCTTTGATTTTCTTAACATGGATTTCTTTAATTTTTCATCTTCAAATAGTAACTTAGTGAACGAAGGTTCTCCATTAGCTATCATTGAGTCCCCTCTATAATATCTTGAGCCTTTTTGTTCCACTACTGCTAATCTTTTTAAGATTGTTGGAAATCCAATGTATCTGCTGAATCCTACCTCTCCTGTGTATTCTTCTACAAAGTAAACTTCACTTTTCAAAGTTGGTCTTGGAGGAGCTACCTTATTCTTAATAGCTCTGATTGAAACATGGTTACCCACTCTTTCTTCAACTCCATTAATCTTTGATTTGATTTGCTTACCTCTGTAAATTCCTAATCTTTGTGAAGCATAGAATGCTAAAGCTTTACCCCCAGGTGTGGTATTAGGGTCTTCATAGTTTGAAGCTCCTACCTTGTCCCTAAGTTGATTGATACAGATTGTGGTTACTCCCAATTCATTTAGCATTTGATTTCTTATCCTAAACATTTTGTAAATAGCCTTAGCTCTGTTACCCATTTCAGCTTTCGCATCTATTTGTTTTGAGTTGATATTATCAAGGCAATCTAATGCTGCAACTGAATCAATTACGATTAAGATAGGCTCATTGTTAGTCAGTTTTGACCTCCAATACAATGACATATCAGCAATCCAATCTGAAATCGGCTCAACTGCAGTTTCTTGATAAAGAACTACCTTCTCATTGTCGATTCCCAATTGTTCATTCCAAAATAAATCGTATGCGGCTTCAGCATCAACCCAAAGAACCACTCCACCCATCAATTGAGTACATTTAGCAAAATCTGTAGCTAATAAAGTCTTACCTCCGGATTCCTGTCCAAAGATTTCAAGGATTTTACCATATGGAACCCCACCGCCCAGTAAATAATTTATACTGGGTGATGAGCAAGGGATCCATAGGCTGTCTTCTGATGATAATAGAATATTAGAGGCCATACCCGATGTTGGGTATAACTTCTTCAATTCGTTCTCAGTCGGTAATGATATTTTTGTTTTCTTAGCCATAGAATTGTTTTCTTAAATGTCTGCGTTTCTTTTCTTCTTCTTCTTCCTTACGATTTTCTTTTTTCTAACCGGTGCTTCATCTTCGCTTACGTCCTCATTTAAGTATTGAGCTATCTTTTGTTGAGTTTCCTCATAAGTAGGAATGATTTCAGTAACCATCTTTTCTGCATCAACTTCTTTTTCAAACCCTTTAGCAATTGTTGTATTCTTGCAAGGTTTTAAAGAATATTCAGTATCGGTCATTGTTGTTCCAGTTCTTGTAAACTTGATGTCATAACCATCTTCTGGGTCAGTCATATCGCCCCATTCGTCTTCGTCTAAGTAAAGGTCAATCAATTCTTGGTATAACCCATTAGTCAATTGTAATAATGTGATACCCTTTTCCCCATCAACTGATTTCCCTCTGTCATCCATAATGATAACTGGAACTAAGAATTTTTTCTTTGGGCTAAATTTCTTAGCTAATTCTTTATCATCGGGGTCACCTGATTCTTTTAAAGAATTATATTTTTCCATAATTGCACAAGGTTCACCGAAAGTCTGTGGAGAGAATACTCCTTTAATGTCCGGCCCTAAATAAAATTGGGTTACCTCAATTACAAAATCATCTTCTTCCGAAACGGGTAATACTCTTGCTCGTATTGTTCCCTCTTTAATAAATGTGATATTACCTTTACCACCTTTACTTTTTAATTCCGCTTTTTTCTTTCTGAGCCTGTCAGCTCGACTTTTCTTTACAGCCATCTGGTTTTATTTATTGGTTATTAATTCTTCTGCCATATGTACATCATATGTAGATTCGATATTCTCTATAATATAGTTATAAACATAAACTAGTCTTTCAACTTGGTAATCCTTATAATCATTGTCAATTGAAGGTGCAAACTTCTTGATATTGGTCTTATTTAATTTCTTCGTATAGATCTTACCTTCAGCTTGTTTGAACATATTATCAAGTAGTTGTCCTACTTTATAAGGTTGTTTCTTAGTTGATGGTACTGTGATGTTTGCTACGAATTTAAGGTTTGAAATCTTTACCATTTTGAATTTCCCTTCTTGGAAAAGAGGTTGAACTCTTACCCAACTGTTAGCGGGGTTACCTGCTAATAAAAATATTCCCTTAATACCTTTGACAGTGACCATCATATCGAGGTCTAAGCTGTCCGAAAATGTTACTTCCTTTTCCTTTGCCATTTTTATATTGATTTATTGTTCACGTCTTAAGTTTGCTGCAATGGTCTGTATCAAATCTTTTCTTTGTTCAAAAGACTTCAAACAGATTCCAATAGTGTCAGCTTGTTCTTTAGCTACCAAATAAGAACTGTACCCCTTTTTGTATTTAATATCAAGGTTAGCTTTTTCTTTAGCTAATTCATTTGATGTTACTCTGTTTGTATTTGGGTCAATTTCTCCTTTTATTTTGGTGTAAGCTTTAGCCCATAATCTTTCGGATGATTTTTCTTTCTCTGCGGCTTGTCTGATTAATTTCTTGTGTAACATACCGATAAATGAGTAATACGATGGTTGTTCTTTTAATTCCGCATTAATCGTGTTCTCATTTATTTGCAGTTCTTCATACATGTTGAAGGTTATCTTTTCCCCATTGTACTCAATGGAAATATTCATAAGGGATGAACCCTTTGTGTACTTAGATAATTTCTTATTATTCATATTCTTAAATAGTCATTGATAGTTCAGCTTCGTAATCCTTATTTTCATCATAACCCTTTAGATTTCCCCAATTAGTTCCGATTTCAAAGTCAACCTTCATTTCTACGGAATCAATTTGGAAACCGAACCAAGCTTTAGTTTGTGGGTTTCTACAAATGTTGTATAATTTAGGAACTATTTCTGTCAAGTATTTGGGTTCTACATAAAATATAAGTGAATCATGTACTGTCGCAATTTGATTTAAACTAGCAGGTAATTCTCCCTTTAATTTAGCGTTCCTTATTAAGATTGACGAAAATAATGTGAAGTCGGATGCTGCACCCTGTATTGGAGCATTTACTGATTGTCTTTCAGCCTCCGATACTTCAAAGAATTTTTCAGAATCAATATTGGGTAATCTTCTTTTTCTTCCAAAGAGATTAGTTACATAAGCATTCTTGTGAACTAATTTATGTTGTTTCTTAATGAACTTGGCAACCCTTGGGAATGTCTTATCAAAATCAACTAAGAATTGTTTAGCTTCATCTTCTGTTACTATTATTCCCTTTTCTGGTTCAGATAATGATGTTGAAAGTAGTTTAGGTCCTTGGCCATATACAATTCCAAAGTTAATCGTCTTCGCTTGCTTCCTAGCAATTTTAATATTCTTAAACTCTGGGTGAGTATCATCATCTTTAAAGTATATCTCAGCTTTTTCTTCATAGTCCCAATTAAATTTTTTGCAAGCCGAAGCTAAGTGAATATCTTTTCCAGTATTAAACCATTCCAGCATTGATGTTTCTTTTGCTTGGGCAGCTAATACCCTTAATTCTGCTTGAGAATAATCCAGTTGCATTATGATATGACCCGGCGGTGGGATAAACATTTGTTTTATCTCCGATGATGTTGTATCTCTTGGAATATTTTGTAGATTGGGTTCTTTAGAAGATAATCTTCCGGTTACGGTACCATGAAGTAAGAATCTTCCATGTACTCGGCCATCGTCTGATACCTTTTCCCTCATACCTTTGATATAGGTACCATATAATTTTTGTTGTCCTCTTAAATCAAGTAAATCTCGAATGAATCCAGTCTTATCAATTTGTCCTAGCTTTTCTAATACCTCACCATCAGTTGAAGGCTTATCAGTTGATTTCTTTGTCTTGGAATCAACCGTGTATTTAACTATGTCAAATTTAAAACCGTATCTGTCCATAAATAATAAGTCCACCATCTGTTTTACTGAAGCAAAATTGACTGGTTCTAACCATTCTAGTTCTTTCTTTGTCTGAAATTGATTAGTTAGATACCTACTAATTTTATCTTCCCTAGATTTAATCTTTCTTATTGCGGAGTTATGGAATCTTTCTCGTTGAGCTCCTATTCTTTCTGTTTCGTTCGCATCCATTTCGGAACGGATTGAAAGTATTTCTTGTTTCAAGTCATCAATAGCTTTCTTTTTTCGATTCTTTAAAAGAGCTTCATTGAATTTTACAACCCTTTTATTTTTCCTTAGTGAATCATTAAGAGATTGGATTTCATCAGCCTTGGTTCTAACTAATTCATCTAAGTATTCAGTATCAATTATCATCCCATGAAATTCGGATTCAGCTAATACTCTTGTTGCCATCATCATCATGTTTCGGAATAGTGCATAGAAATCTAAATCAATTAGTTTTCTTTCAAAGAAAAACCAAAGTCTTAAAGTAATATCACAGTCCATAGCACAATATTGGGCTAAGCCCTCCAATGGTTTCTTATCCCACGGCAGATTTGAACCTTCATACTCTTCGTACCCTCCATAATCAGGTAAGAAGTTTTTTGTTAAATCTTTTAAACCGTGAGGTCTTTCTTCATCTAGGAGGTACTTAGCTAACATTGTATCAAAAATTCGACCCCTCATAGTGTACCCATATTTTTTGAACCAATTGTATTCAAATTTAAGGTTGTGAGCTATTTTGACAATGTTCGGGTTTTCAATTACCTTTTTGCAGAAGATTCGGAAAATCTTTTTCCATTCATCGTTTTCCAAAAATGGAGAATCAAAATGCGCTAACGGTATTATCCAACCCGACCCAACTTGAAATGATACGCCAAGCATCGTAGGGTATGAACTTGAGTATTGAAAGGCTTCTCCATTTGTTTCAAAATCGACTGAGGCATACCCTGTCTGTTCACAGTAAGAAATCAATTGTTTTAGTTCTTTCCTACTCTTTATTATTTTGTAGTTTTTATAATCCACGTTCTCGTTTTTTAAATGGGTATTCATCATTCACAAATAAGTGAAGATTAGATATAAACATAGTCACAGTTCCTAACTTAGTCGTCATTCCATACATAACCAACGTAGCATTGACATATTGTAATAACCTTGCTGTGAAATATACGTCATTTCTAAAGTGTCTATAAGCATCACAACTTCTTATAAAGTAATTTACTGTTAGTTTATCATCAATGATTTCAAAATGATAACCCAATGTGCATGGTACTCTTTGACCTTCTGTTGCTCCTGTATCTTCGGGAAAGAATATTGGTAAGTATGCTTGTCGAGTTAGTTTATTATCCCTTAATTGATTTATCACGTCTTTTAAGTCCCCATAGTTGTAACGAATACCTTTCATGTGTCCGGTAAATGTTCCTAATGGAGTCTTTGGCCAAAACCTTTCTTGGTATGTATGAGAGAATTGTTCATCGTGTTTTAAGAAGTCATCATTGGTTTTAAATTGAGCATACGGCCATCGTTTGTATGATTCTCCGGGATTTGTCGGTATACCTCCCACTCTTTCATCAAAGTGTTCTCTTGCCCAATGTACATCACAACCCGATTGTTCTTCTAATTCCTTTTGTGAATCTGGGCAATCAAATGTCAATAGCTTTTTATGAAGTACTTTCATTTCTAAAGCTTTGAATTTATCAGTTCCTTGCCAAAATCCAGCCTCCCTCAATTTGTCTACTGCAAGTAGTTCGTCTAATGTTTCTCTAATTAGTTTCTTCATTTTGTGTAAATACTTTTATTCTTTGTTTGATTAATAAATCTATTCCTGTTCGGTCTCTGTATGATTCACTATAGAATACTGAATTGATTCCAGATTGAATGATTGCTTCGGCACATTTTTCGCAAGGGGATAAAGTGCAGTATATTGTTGAGCCCTCTAATTTAATTCCATTCTTTGCAGCAAATGCAATGGCGTTCATTTCAGCATGGATTGTATGTGTTTTACCATCATCATCTAATCCGGTTGATGGTGCCATGCCTGGTAATACTCCATTATAACCGGTGGCTATAATTCTTTTATCTTTTACTATTACACAGCCCACTTGTTTCTTTAAACAGGAAGACCGCCTTGCAAATAGCTTAGCGGTCTCCATAAATAGGTCATTTCTTGATATTCTTTTCATATCATAAAATAGTCTTATTTAGTCTTCTTGTTCCTTTTGAAAGCGCGGATTTCTTTTGGAGTTATTACTTCCTCTGGTAAATCGTGTTCAACAATGTCCAGTGATAATTCCTTAGCTTTTAAAGTCTTTTGTCGAGTGTGTATCTTCAATCCGTTTTCATCCTTTTGAATTTGTTCAATAACTCTTAAATGACTTCGGTAAGTTACTTTAGCTGGGTCAGCCTCCATAAACTTTTTATAATATTTCATTACAGTTTTTTGAACTCTCCCGTCAGGTTCTCCACCCATTAGGTCTGATAATTCTCTATGATTATTGTACATAGCAAATGCTGCAACGTCCAAGTAAACCTGTGGGCAATATAATTGAATTTGGAAGTCAGCTCCTTTTCCATAAACATATTCCCCAACTCTTTGAATTAATAAGAAATCAAATAGTAATCTTTTGGTTACCTCCGATGCTCTCAATGAGAATGTAAGTGTTGGTGTAAGGTCTTTGTATCTTCTTGAAAAGGTTAAACTTAATAAGCATCCTTTACCCGAGTTGTGTGAGTTATCAAAAAGCATTGACTCATTATAGTTTGCTCCTCCCTTTTTCTCTCTAGCTAAAATCTGTCCTTTTAATACATCAAGATAATTAAAGTTAATGTAGTTATTCACTAATGAGTTCCACTTTTGAGTAGTATACCCTAATATATCCCCAAAATCAAATTCTTCATCGACTAGAGCTTTCCTTGCTCTAATCATCATATCATAACTAATGACCTGAGTTCCTTGATGTAACCCACCTCTTTCGTATATTTCTTTTTCTTGTAAGAAAAGATATTCATTAATACCTTCCCAAGCCTCCTGTGAGGTTGCATACTCTAATACCTTTACGCTCATATTACCTGTGATTTTTTTTGTATTCGTGATAACTTAATTTCCACTTATATTTAGCTCTGTAACGAAGGTAATTTTCATAGTCCCTCATGTTCTGCCATTTGTTAGGCTTTTCTTTCTTCCAACTCATTTCTTATAGCTTTTATAAATTTCTTTTACTGATTCTTTTGGAAACTCGGGATATTTCCTACCGATTAGTTTTTTCACTTTCAATAATGAAGTTCCTTTTCGTATAGCCCTCCTAACCGATTTCTTAACTCTTTCAGTTTCATCCGTTGAGTTTACCTCTTCGTCAACATCTAAGAATTTAGTTGAGCTCTCAATTTGTTTCCTTTCTTTATTAAGAGTCTGACCCATCTTCAATGCGCAAAATTCTGAATCTCCGCATCTTTGACATTCATCAGCTTTTAGATCATAGTGCTTACCGAAGCAAGGGTCATCATCTGTTCCGAATAATGTAATGTCAACTGGTTCCATCAAGTCTATTTCTTGATATTCTTCTGTTTCTCTAGATTTTCTATCTCTTGCCATTATATGTTTATTACTGCGTTAGCTATTTGTTTTTTTAAGTTTTTAGCAAAATCAGATTGAATATTAAAGGGCATAATATACTCACCGCTTTGTTCTATTCGCTTTAATACTTTATCTATTACTTTTTCTACTTCTTCTGTTGACATTATATTTTGATTATAACTTTAAACTTTTCTTTCTTATAATAGTTGATACGATGTTTCGAGTGTCTTTTCAAGTAGAAACCTTCATCATACAAATCATCTATATACGCTTTGTTCTTTGAATCGTCCTTTCTTTCGAGTCTTCCCATCAACTGTGATATGGTTGCATTGGAATCTGATGATGCTGCGTTCTGTAAATATTTAGTTAGAGGTAAGTTCTTTCCCCTCTTTACAATGAATGAGCTAATCAGTATATCTATCTTACCATCCCTAAAGTCATTAAATATCTTAGTTCTATTCTTAGTCGTATGATATACCTTCTCAATCTTGTAGTATCTTCCTAGCTCTCTAATATAAACTGAATACAGGTTATCTATATGCTCATGAAATTGACATATGATTAACATTGGTAATCTTCCTCGTTCAGCATTCCATTGAGCTCTTTGAACTGATACCATATGTCTTTCATCATTGTTAGTAATCAATTCATCATACTCAGCTTTAAAATCCCCTCGTATTCCGGGTTTTGTATTCCCTTTGATAATCTTTATAACCAATTCAGTGGAGTGTCCTATATCAACCATTTCCCTTTTTGAAATAGCAAATACTTCGTTAGAGAAAAAGCATCTTATGTTCTCGTTCTTCATGTCATCTTTCTTCAGTTTACTCATGTAAATGGTTCCAGATAATCCCACTCTAACATTCGTATTGTAAAGCTTTTCGATTACTTTCTTATATGTTTTATTGTCAGCTAAATCTGCTTCATCGACCAAACATATTCTGAACTTAGATAATTCTAAAGCATACTCAGCAATATTCTGTGCTACTGATTGAACCATTATGAGTGTGAAGGTATTCCAGTTCTTTTCTTTTCCTCTTACATATCCGAAGTTTTCTTCTCCCACTAGCTTTGGTAATTCAACTAAGAATTGATTGAATAAATCCCCATCATTGACAATCATTACCGCTGGAACTTCACAATGATATGCTAAAAATATTCCTGCAGCAATTGTTGTCTTTCCAGCATTGGTTGCTGCATTTATGACTCCCATCGGAAAATGGAAATCGCCTATGTAATTATTTAGTATAGCATCCATTGCCTGTCTTTGATAACCTCTTGGAGTGTGATCTCCTACTTTCTCCGGTAATTCAAATGGTGGTAATGGTTGTCTGTAATCATCATAGAATACATCATGTCCAAGTTCTTCAATGAGGTGTACAAGTTTAGGAAGTAATCCAGTTTTCATATAGCCGGCTTCGGTTATATAATGTTGTTTACCATCCCATCCTTTACCCATGTACTGTCGTATGTGCCATGCATTCGGGTGTTTGATTGCTAAAGCTTTATCCAATTGGTTTAATATCTTTAGCGGCCCAATGAGTTTTACTTTGTTGTTATTTACTTCTAATGTTATTTTAGCCATTCTTCTTTAAGTTTTTTAATCCTTTACTTCTAACGGTTTTGTCAACCTCATTTACTTTCTTCCCTTGTTCGTATAAATAGCGGCTAAGTCTTTCATTCGCTTTTTCTCCTATTAATTGAGCTGGATGAGGTATTCCATTCATAAAATCTAGTCCAGCGAATTGAGCTCTTATGTAGTCTTCAAACTTAATCTTCTTCTTTGCTACTATGTGTTTCACAGTGATGAAATGATAATAACTTTCGGGTTGTGAATGATAATCAACTGGATTACCTGTCCTTTGAACTATCTGTTTTACATAGAAATCGTGAATGCTTTTAGTTAAATGAGGTGTTGAGTCTTTCTCAATTTGTTGCATATTGTAATAGATTTGACAAATGCTTTCAAACATGGATTTCAGTTTTGGATATGAAAACTTATTCATCTTCTTTATTGCAATATCACAGTACTTTGAAAATCCCGACTTTCTTTCTAATTCAAATTCATTACAGAAATCTAAAGCAAGTGCAGTTATTTCTTTTAGTAATCCCCAATCTCTGGTACCTTCTTGAACCTTCCTAAAACCAAAATGTCTATTGGATTTACGAACCATGAATAATATGTTGTTGAATATTTGAACATCATCCGATTGAGATTTAAGAATCTTAGCTACTTTCTTATCCAGCTTATCATTGGTTATGGTTACTGAACGATTGTTACAAGTATGCTTTTTTAGTTTCTTAACCAATTGAGCTATTTGAAAATCAGTATTACCAATTTGTCGTAGAGCATGAGCTAAATCTGATTCTTTAACGTGAATGCTAGGGTCTCTCATTGAATTTAAGTTTTAGTTTCAGAATGTCATTATAGTTTAACCACTTACTTTTATAAACCCTTTTAAGAGTTCTCTTTTTTCCTATATCATTAACGTCTTCGTCCTCCGGCATATTAACTACCTTCACTTGTTTGTGATTAGTTAATTTAGATGCTTGGTCAATAGCCTCTTTGGTTGCATCGGAATCAAGTATGATTATGAATTTCTTTACTTCGGATTTGATTAGTAATGATAATTGATGTTTGGATATAGCTTTTCCTCCTATTGCAATTGCTTTGTCTCCAAGTGTTTGAGCATTCATTACTGATTCTACAATGAATACTTTATCGTATTTCAATAGAGCATCAACATTATAAATAACCAAACTTTTTCCTATTCCTAATTCATCGGCTGTTGGGTTATTATACTTCGGGCCATTATTCAAATAGTTCCTTGCATTGAAATAAAATAGTTGACCTGAATTATAAAAGGGCATTATTATATGTCCGGCATGTTTTCCTTTCGTACAATATCCCCACCCAGCTATACTAAGTTCATCAATATCAAAGCCTCTTTTCTTCATATAGCTTCTTGCTGACTTTCCGTATTGACTGTTACCCAACATCAATGATGTAAAGCTCTCCGGTAAATTGACATGTTTAGCTTCTCGTAATTCAAATACGGGCTCCATGATTTCAAGTTCATCGAATTGCATTAGGAATTTCATTCCCTCAGTCTTCGTCTTGAAATTTTCAACCATTAACATTATCGTAAATGGCTTTTTCTTTTCTCCACAAACAAAGCAGTTGGTTCTGTTCTGTGAAAGGTTGACTCCAAATTTTTGTTCCTTGCCGCAGTGAGGGCAATTACCTTTCAACCAACCTCTGTTATAATCGAACATTCCCAGTCGATTATGGAAGTAAGTATTTAGTCTGTTAAGAATCCTTTTATTATACATTATAGATCGCTACCTCTTTTCTTAGTGCTTACTTCGTCTTCTTCAACATCTAAGTCTGTCAATTCATTATACTCTTTGATTTGACTTCTTGTAAATTCATCTGCTCTTTGAGTTGGATAATCTACATGGAATAAAGCTCGGGCTGTTTGTTTACCATCCCTTTGTGTAACCAATTCCATTCTCATTATGTTGTTTTCTTCTTCTTCTTCATCCCTATTCAATCCCCAAATGGCTTGAACGTGTCTACCTATTTCAGTACACTTTGCTAAGTCAGAATCCCTGTACTTAACCTTTTCCCTTTGATATGCTTCTTTGGTTATGTGATGTGGGCTCCAGATATGGTCTAAGTCTTTTCGTATACCTAAGTTAGCTAAATCTAAATAGGCATCTGCAATTCTATTATGGTCATCAACTTTTCCAGTGGTTGAAGCCATCAATCCCGCATAGTCACAGATCAGTGCATCGAATCTTATTCCGTGCTCTCTGTAGTAGTAATCCATTTCAGCTTCAATATCAAGTGTGGTTGTGGTCAAAGCTGGTTTTCTTATAATAACTATCTCACCTCCTAACCTTTTATACTTCCTTAATATTCTTTGAATCTTATCATCAAATTTACCTGATAGTATTTCTTGCTTGTTTTTCTTAGCGATTGACTGTTCTAGTCGAGCAGCATATGCTTCTTGACCATTTTCTAAATCGACAATTAAAACTTTCTTCTTCATCTTTAAATAACCCCGAGCAATATTGATGACCATACCTGTTTTAAATTTCTTCGGTCTATCAAGTACCACTATAACACTTCCTTTATCATAACCCCCTGCATTGGTTGCTTCGTTGATTTGTCTAAAAGGTGTTGGAATTACTGTTTGATTATCTTGCCTGTTGAATTGTCTTTCTTTAATATCAGCAAGAAGTCGAGTACCATGGTTCTCAGTGATTGAGTCTCCGTGAGTGATAGCTCTTTGTATTTTACTTAGGAAGTTATTGTATTCTCCTACATTTAGTAGGTTAACATTTTCAACTACATTTTTAGTTTCAACATATTTAGAGAACTCAATACATTTTTCAAATATTAAATCCCCGTCTTTACATTCTCTACTATATAAATTATTTACAGTTTTTAAGATTTCCTTTCGGTCTTCAGCTGTAAATAATTCTGCATAGTCTTTAGTCCTAAATAGGTTTGATATATCCTCCTTTAATATTGCGGGTTCTTTTGGAACTCTTTTATATTTAGTATGAAATTTCTTTAGTGCATCTGCTATGATTGAATGTTCATCTAATGTGAAGTATGAATCTTCAAATAATGATAGTGCTTGTACTCCGTTCTTATCCTTTATAGTATACCGAAGTAATTCTAATTGATAGTCAGTAGAGTATTCAAATTTATTGTCGTCCATGAAATTGATTGTCTAATTCATATTAATATAGTTCTGAATAGTCCTAAAATTAAGACTCTCCATTTTTGTTGATAAGAGTTTTTGATTCTAACATTAAATTTTATCTATATTTGTTATCACTAATCAATAATTATTTTAAATCTTATCACTATGGAACTACATCGACTGGAGGAATTACCCTCCGATTTCCCTCACCAATTGTTTAACAGATTACACAAAGAAACAAGAGGACTAACTAAAAATCTTGTAAAGAATATTGACCACAGAAGATTCGGAGTTACACCCGATATTATAGAATCTTGGTTTGATGATAAATTCATATTCGTATTCAACAAATACTTTAGAGATATGGAAGAACCTCATTTGAAACATTCTTTGATTAAAGCTTTAGGATTATTCAAATGTCGTATACTAAGAAAAGCATATACTGGTGAGGCTGAGATTTATTCTAATGTTATTAATCTTTCTGATTCAGAAGAACAAGAACGATTCATTAATGTTATACCATCCGATGATGAGCCTGACGAAAAGACTTTATTCCTTTCAATGGCTTTAGAATTTTTAAAGACTGAACTTACTCGAGAAGCTTACTTAGTATTTGAATTACAATTGAGTCCCCCAGAATACCTTATCCAAAGGTCAAGAAGTAAAAACAATATCACATCAAAACTTTTAGTTGAATATTTAGACTTACCCGATACTCGAGAAAGCGTTAGATATGTCGATTCCCTTAAAACTGAGATTCGATTAACAATAGAAAAGGCCAGAGAGTATTTTCATACTACTCCAGCCCTCTACTAATCAACTATGGAAAATTGAAAATCTTAAGTATTCATATCTACTTTACATTGGAAAGTTCCTGTTAAGGTAACGCTTGGTCCGTTACACCAGAAGTTGTTCCATGTCGTTGAGGTAAATCTTAATGTGTTACCTCCTACGTTATATATTCTTGCTGATACCCTACCTCTTGAACCTCCAGCATTTGCATTTTCTTCTGGTTCAGTGTTATTAGAGAAATATCCTACTCCCTCAAAGGTGGTATTTGATAATACTCCCATTGTTGATGGTATTTCTATTTCAAAGTGTGCTGGGTTAGCATCTGCAGCATTTACCGCAATCCAAAAGAAATTGATAGTTAATATTTCTCCACATCTATTCCAGTTCATGTATGATGTTGCTGTGAAGTTTGCACTTCCTAAGTTGGTTGAGATGTCAGCATCTTGCATTGTGTATTGATACCATCGGTACATATCAAATTCCAAATCCATACTTTCTTGAAATTCAAATAATTCCCAGTATGTTCCTTTGTATTGTAATTTGAATGATGATGTTACTTCTACATATGCTGAACCTCCATGTCCAATGGTTATAGCATTTTTACCGCCTCTCATTTTAATTGGATAAGCTCCTACTTGTCCGGGTTGCCCTACTCCTACGAATACCCTACCTGGCCCCACTCCTACTTCAAAGTTCATTACCGTGTCAAATGGTATGCTTCTGTATTGTGATGTAAAATCTTTAGCCCAAAAGGTTATGTTTTGGATATAATAGGTAGAAGCT
>JAAHTH010000078.1_pt1 | contig 75271 bp, 100 predicted proteins | sample 6116091 | NCBI WGS metagenome assembly JAAHTH01 (sample SAMN13939990, study PRJNA603662) | sponge metagenome | isolation source: marine sponge | host: Mycale hentscheli | place: New Zealand | collected 2006 | reverse complement strand
AAAATCATAACTTCTAACTTTATCTCCAACTTGGATGTCATCAGAAGATACAATCCATTTGCTTTCATCAGCCTCCATTATAGCGGTGCGGGTTCGTCCACCTCGTTCTCGTGTCCAATCTGGTTTAATACCAAACATTTCGCCCCATTCTTTTTCGCTACGCTGAACACAAGGGCGACAAACTACAAAAGTTTCACCATCTTCATTGTAGTAATACAAACTTGTGTAGGCTTCTTCGCAAACCTCACAAACACGAGGAACACCGTCTTTCTTTTGTTGTCTTAATGAAACTTTTCGTTTCTGTTCTGGGTCACGCATCCAAGTGGGGTCACCTTCGGCTTTTTTCTTACGAGTATCTAACATTTCCGAGATTTCATCTACTTTACCTGCTAAAGAAATGCCTTGCCATGATTCAGAGTCGGCTTCATAAGGTCCATAAAGACGCATCCATCTGTTGTAGATTTCAGGTTCATTGATTCGCAAGAAGTCTTGCTGTTTTCGGGACTTAAACGGCACTTGAACTGCCTCCGTTGCTTTCCAACTCGGCTTCTTCAGACTGATAGAAGAAAGCCATGCCGATAATAACAAACGGAATACCCATTAGAGCATAGTCAAAAGGTTTGAAGGCATCATGCGGAAATCCGTATTTACGATAAGTGCGAATAAAACCAACCACGGCTGACGCAAAAAACGCTGCTGAACCGACAGCAGGAACTAAAAGTCCTCGCCATGCTTGACGAGCCGCAATTTCTTGAGCCTTTTGCTTAGAAGCAAACTCTTCCTCTATACGAGTCTTTTCGTGGTCTGTCATAATATCACTGACCGAATAAACTTTTACACCATGTCAAAATCTTAGAATCTGTGGTTTTATCTGCATAATTATCTTCTTCTGCATTAAACCAACCAAAATACTTGTCATACCATGCTTCAGAAGCAGCAGGTGGGTTGCCATCAATTGGGGCTGTGGTAACGCCTGTTGGATTGATATTCTTAGAAGTTTTACATCCAAAGGTAGGCCAAAGTGGATTACAGGTGCGCTCTTGATACATCTTTCGGGCTTGTGAACCCGGTGCGGATTCAGTAATGTATTTCCAATCTTGTGGGTCTGCACCAGACGAGGGCATAATGCCTCCGACACCAGAGATTCCACTCATAGTAAATGGTAGTCCTGCACTGCCATAAGGTTGATAAGCATTTCCAGAATCATCTAATACTGTTATGCTGGGTTGCCACGCTGTTCCAGCCGCAGTTGTTGGGGCTTTAGAAATAGGGTTGCCTTGCTGGTCATAGCCAATAATTTCTTGTCTGTCACCTGATGAGGTAACCACATAACACTTACGAGAGTATAAATCACCGGGGTCGCACGAGATATTGTATCCTGCCATAACTAAGATTTAGTCATCTTGATACTTAAAGATTACTCTTTTTTCTGAGAATTGAAATAAAGGATACCAAGTGCTAATGCAGCCGCAGCAGTAGCAAGTTTAGCACGGTTTCGGTCTGCCCATGAACGAGGTTCGCCAACATAAATCATTTCAACTTCTTCGGAATCAAAACAAGTGTAGCAAGCACTTTTATGGACATCATCATTGTCGTCTACAAAATAAATCATTTCATCTAATCCACAAACGATACCGCAAGAATCGCAAACATCTTCTTCATCGTCTATCTCTTCAGCGTGCATAGGAGTATAATTGTGGCTGGTAGATTGTGAACCAATCACACGACCTTCACCTTCTGGAAGGAAGTCATCAGCAGGAACTAATGGCTCTCCGTCGCCGTTTTCTAAGCCACCCTCCAAAGGAGTTAGGGCTTCAAGATTAACACCGGGAGTCATTGTGCCAACAACTGTTTCGGCTTCTTGGCTGAAATCCGCTTCAAAATCTTCTGCCTTTTTCTTTTCGCAACCGCAAGCCTCAAAAGTAGTGGTGCATTCAGCACAGAAAGCCTGTGGAACTGCTAAACTTGCATCATCCACCTCTGGTGTGGACGAAGGACCCGCAGGGGTTGGTTCTGAACCTTCAGGTTCAGAGGCAGGAGCCTCAACTGGTGTGGTATCCTCGGCTTCTTTGCCTGAAAGTTTGTCAGCATAATAATCATAGACCTCTTTCTTGCAGATTTTGGTAACTTTATGACCCGGTGGTGAACGAGAAACAATAGAATAACGAATACTACCTCCCTTGGAAGGCTTTTCAGCAACTTCTAAAACTTCAAGTTCATAGTGTTGCTTAGAACCTACACAATAGAACTTTTCCATATTATCACCTATTACTTACGACTACTTAATACTTACCATCCAAAGGTCTGCGCTTCATACGAAGGTCTTCGTCCCATGGTAGGAGAGGTCTGACCCACTAAAGGTCCTGAAAATACGCCTTCTACTCCTGCAATTGGGTCTAAGTTAAAGAAACTTTCTGCTTCGTAGGTGTTGCCTTCGTTAGCGTTGTCTTGTTCGGCTTGTTCTTCGTCTTCTTCAGTGAGGCGTTCAACTTCGGATTCAGCAGCCACAACTAAGCGTTCATAGCGTTCAAATTGTTTTTGAGCCGAGAGTCCTCGGAATAGTTCTCCAAGACCAAAGCCCAATGGGAATAATCCAAAGATAGAAAGAATCAACGGACGATAGTTGTATTCACCATCTTCGGCTAAGATTTCTAACTTGAGTTTATCGGCAATAACAAAGGCAACTGACAGTCCACCAAATAAAATCGGAAAACCAGTAGCAGGGCGTAAAAACTCTTGAGTTATTGGAGATTCTTTAACATCTTCGGAGACTTCATCTTCTCCCAAAAGAATACGGTTGCGAAGTTCTGCAAAATCCAGCATAATCTATCTCCAAGTATTATGGCGTTGCCCAACTACTTAAAGATTACTCTTGTCCAATAGCACGACCCGGGTAGTTCTGTCCCCAGATAGGGTCAGTGCTACGCATAGTGGCTGCATAAACATTCAAATCTAAAACTTGTCCAATACCATTTGAGGATTGTAGCCCAGCAGGAGTGATACCCATGCCATTATAGTTCAAAGTTTGACCTACGGCTTGTCCTGCTAAGATGTTGCGTTCAGTAGAAACACGCTCTATTGTTCCCCAGTTGCGTGCAACGAATTGTTCTTGAGAGGGAGAAACATGAGCCTCTTTGGTTTCTTTCTTAGCAAGTTCTTGGAAAATATAAACTACTCCAGCGATGGCTACACCAATTGCCAAAAAGTTTCCTGTTTTCATACTTATTCCCCACGGTTCAAAAACATTCCCAGAAGTGCAGCACCGAAAGTTACGGCTACTGGAGCCATGATAACTCCTAATGCACCCATAAATCCAGTCTTGAAAGGCTTAACAATTTCTACATCTTTGTATTCGTATTCAGTCTGGTCAAAGTCGTCCATAAATCCGTAATCTCCTTCTGCGGAACCATACCATTCAGGAACACCATGTCCACCGATAGCGGAATCTTGGCCTTCAGAATTATCAATTACTGGGACATCATAAGCACCCAAACGAGTAAAGGTAATTGGATTGACTGTGCCTTCGGTAAATGGTGCAGAATCAATGTCGCCCATAGTGCTTTGGTAATCATAATCGCCTTCGGCAGAACCATACCAAACTGGCACACCTTGTCCAGAGTCAAGAGCAGAGTTTGTTCCGTAAGAATCAGGAATAACTGGTAATCCAGATTCAAGAACTACATAGTCTTCAGCATCCATTGTGGAGACATCATCATACTTACGACCCATACGGGTGTGCATTTTATCCATAGCAGAGGCTTCATCCCTTCGGTCTTTCATAGATTGGCTGTGCTTACCACGATGACGCATTCCAAGAGATTCATCCATCTTGTCATCATAGCCTTGAGCATCCATAGCCATGACATCATCATACTTACGCATCATGCCATATTTCTTATCCATAGCGGAGGCTTCATCTCTTCGGTCTTTGAAACTTTGGGAGTGCGAACCACGATGGCGCATTCCGAGAGATTCATCCATTTCATCATTATATCCTTGTCCTTTGTGGTGTTCACTGTCCATACTCATCACATCATCATATTTGCGACCCATTTTGGAGTGTCGCTTATCCATAGCCGAGGCTTCATCTCGGCGGTCTTTCATGGATTGCTTGTGGGAGCCACGGTGTCGCATTCCAAGAGATTCATCCATTTCATCGTTGTAGCCTTGACCCTTGTGGTGTTCAGAATCATAAGCCACAACTACTGTGCTAATTTCATAACCATCTGATGTTTTATCAGCAATCATGGTTGCCATTGAACCATCACGGAAAATAATATCTAATTCATCTTCGCTAAGTTCATGGAAATCAGTATCACGAGTAAAGTTTTGGACGAAGTTATCAATTGTATTAACTTCAATCTTTCCGCTACCGATTATTTCAACTAACTTACGAGCCGAATTAGCCTTGTCATCGCCTTCTGCTGAACCATACCAAACTGGAACTCCTTGTCCAGAGTCAAGAGCAGAGTTTGTGCCATAGGAGTCAGCGATAACTGGAAGACCAGATTCAGTGACTACATATTCTGCACGCATAGCACTTCTGAAATCACGAGTGCGGTTCACATAGCCTTTGCGTTCCTTTTGACGCATCTTTTTACGCATAGCACCACGAGCCATTTCTTCAGAAGTAGGTCCTGCAATACGATGGATTGATGGTGAATAACCAATACGAGCATAACCATTGAAAGCAAAATAGTTTCCTGAACCATCTTGGGCAAGGAAAAAGTTGTGGAACTTATTGGATGAACCACTAATGTAAGTCAAGTATTCCATACTACCTTTGGAGTAATTCATAGAAGGATAATCTCTACTGAACTTGCTCAAAGTGTTCAGAATGTCGTCTTCGCCCGCATCATAAACGGACATGGCTTCAAAGTCAGTCATAACAATTGTTTATCATCACGACTACTTAAAGATTCTCATTCATCACGCATAGTGGAAAAATCTTCGTCATATTGAAAAAAGTTATATGCCCCATTCCACGGAACTAAAAAGCAACTGATGTGCAAGCCATCATCGTGTTGTTCTGAATCCCAACTGAACTCACCATATTTGTTGAAAAGTTTTTCGGCCTCTCGGAAGAAATCTTCTACGGTAGGTCCTTCTTCGTCATCTTCTGACAATAAAACAATGTTCTTACCAAAAGTTTCAGAATAGGTATAATCTGGACTGGTTCTGGGTAGATTTGGTTTCACTCGGCGTTCCGCAGCGAACTCGTCCTCAAAAGCAATTCTATTGAATACTGCATCTTCGTATTCTTCAACAGGCATATTGCCAGATTCTCGGTAAATATCTGCCATGATTTGAATATGAGTTGGATAATCAATTTCTTCATTGTATTGTAGCACCAGAGCCGTGTCTTCTATGGTATTCATTAAGGCTCGGCGGGCTTCGGCAGAATCTCCACCGGGGAACGCATCTAACATTTGTTGAACCGTAAAGTAAGCGGAGTTGAAATCTTCTAATCCTAAATCTTGTTGTAATTGTTCAGATAACTCTCGCAAAGTAATTGGCTTACGAGAATAAGTTGAAACTTTTGGTTCTTCAGGCCGTCCTTGAGACATCCAACGACCTTTGGAATCACGAGGCAAATCTCTCCAATCTGCTTCAAAAGTTTCATCTTCGCTAATAAAAATTACTTCAATTCGTCCATCGTGAAACTCAATGTCGGAAATATAGTATCCTTTCGGAGCCAAGAATGGGATTTGGGCTTCAATAATATGTGCGCCTTCTTCATAATAATCATCGGTTTCTTCAAAACCAACGGGCATAAGTTGTCCTGATGCTTCAAATCTTTTGCTCTGCAAGTCTGCAAGAATTGGATGAGTCTCCCAAAGGGCATCGTATTCATCCTCATTAAAACGACCATCTTCTTCTAAACAATCATTCAAAGCGTCTAAAGTGGCTTTAGTGGCATTGACTAACTGACCGATTTCATCTTTACGCAGGGTTTTGTATTCGGCTTCATATTGGGTGAGCGAATAGGCTTCGGGTTCACTAATGTCAATACCACGATAACGCCAAATAGGGCCTCCCCAATCGCCGTTGTTGTCAATAGTGCTTGCCCAATAACGCCAATTATTTACGACTTCATCTTCTGCCTCGTTTTTATTATAGGCTTCAACAGGGCCAATGGCATAATAATGCAAAGCAGGAACACTAACCATGTATTTTTTTAATTCGGGTTCATCTTCTTCATCTTCCGATTCTGCATCAAAAGTTTTATCTTCCATATCAGAAAGGTAACGACCATATTCAGATTTAGACATAACAGGACCATCGTGTCCGTAGGTATCTAATTCTTCCAAGTAATCTTCATAAAGTTCTTCTAAAGTTTCTTCTTCTTCGGTGAACTCATCAGAAGCAAAGGATTCAGCATTCATCGCTGCTGACTTTTTCTTAGCCCAGTTCACACCTGAAGTTCCGCCCCATAGCAACCATGCAATAGTTCCTGCGGTTGGTCCTCCATCGGGCATTTTCTTTTCAGGGCGATAGTTTTTACGATGACGGTTGAAAGCCGACATTCTGCGAACATCGTGTTCGGAAACTGTGCCTGATGAAATCTTTCTGGCACGAGTAACTCCTGAATCAATACCTTGGGCTTTAGCCTCGGCGGGCGATAATCCTCCACGACCCCACTCTTGACGCAACTTTAAGCCTCGCTTGGCGTTGTTAATCGCAGATTGTGGAGGTTTGAAACTCATTAAATCATCCCCATGAATAATCAATATCTACATCTTCTTCGGTAATGTCGCCTTTATCATCTTCAATTTCAACTGTGTATGAATAATAACCATTACCACTATATTCACCATTTTCTACCTCCGATTCTACCAAATCTTTAATTTGGTCGGTGATGTAGTAATCACCATCAGAAACAGCCTCTTCATGCTCTCCAGAATAATCCCAAGTAAAATCAATAGAAACATACTTACTAACATCTCCATAACCTTCGGCATCAAGTTCAGACCAGAAAATATCAGAAGGAGGTCCTGATGGAGAAGAAAGTCCATTATGTTCCCAAGAAACAATTTGGTCGCCAGTAGCACCGCCTGTTGGATTAGCACTTTCAGCACTCATGGATTCATCTTCGTGTAAAATCATATTGCCAAGTCCATCATCAGACCATGTTCCGACTCTTCCGTAGCCTTCCCATGCGACAGTATCTAAGGCATCTTCATACATCTTAACATCAACATCATGTAATTTATCAACAAATTGTCGTGCAGTAAAGGTAATATCGCCCGATACTTCTTCCGCCCTCGCTTCAAGGTTTTGATGACCCGAATAATTCAAAGAAGCGTGGTCAAAATCGCCGTGAATGGCCGATGATTCGGTCAATTCTTTGGCGGTAAAACCGCCAAGGGCTGAATCGTTTCCTCCAAACTTAAACAATGAACCTGCGCCAGCGAATGGGGCTTCAAAAGTTTCGGCAGAACCATACCATTGAGGAACACCATTACCAGAATCTAAAGCAGAATTAGTGCCGTAGGAATCAGGAACAACAGGCAAACCGGGATAATCCATAATATCTGGAGTCATTTCCATTTCGGCCTCTTTCATTCTTGAATCTATGTATTCAGTCAGTTCTTCCATATACTTGCCAATAATCCGTTCATTTTTTAGTGGATTCTTCGCTGCTTGTTCAATTTTGCGATTTTGTCGTGTAATCCAAGCCAAATCATCAAGAGTCATTTCGGCAGCATGGTGCTGTCCATGGTGTCCTTCAAACTTTCGTTGTTTCATACGACGAGCCTTAGCAATTCTTTGCTGTCGTCTTTTCTTACCTGATTCACGAAGTCTTTGGTGGACTTCATCAAGTGCGGAATGCTTAGTGCCAACTGGGGCTTCAAACTCTTCATCTTCTTCAGGATTATATGAGGAAATGCCTAAAAAGTCGCCCATAGCATTAGCAACAGCAGAATCATAAACTTCGTCAGAATGTAGATAACCACGGTCTATCAAAAAATCAATGGCTTCAGATTTAGTCTCTGCACCACTTTGACGCAAAGCCATTAAAACTTCGTCGCCTCTGGACTTGTCGTAAAAGGTATAGTAATAATTAAAATCACTCATGCTAAAAGGTTAGCGCATCTGATACTTAAAGATTACTCTTAGTTATACAGTTCTTCAATAGTGACTTCATCACCATAACTTAGGTTCTTTTCACGACTAACTTTTCGGCGTTGAGATTCTAAAAGTTCCATGGCTTGTTCCAAATGTTCTAAAGAGATTTTGGGTTCGGCACAATAACCACATTCTTCATGGGCTAACATAAATGCCGATTGAACCAACTCTTGTAGATATGCACCTGAAAACTTTTCGGTGCGCTTAATAATCTTCTTGAGGTTAAGTTTTTTAGTGTTGAATGGTTCAAGATACTTCTCCAGAATTGCTAACCGATGGTCGGAATTAGGATAATCAAAAGTAATTCTGACATCAAATCTACCGGGTCGGTCTGTCAATGCCCAATCAAGTTTTTCAGGATGATTAGTGGTTGCCAAAGTAACTACTCCATTGTTTTCTTCTACTCCTGCCAAACAGTTAAGGAACTCTCCAAGTAGTGGGTGGTCGCCTTCATCACGACCTAATCCTCCAAGCGTGTCAATATCTTCTAAGATAACAATTGAAGGTTCAAAACGGCGTGCCATTTTGTAAAGTTCTGTGATTTGCCCTACATTTTGGATAGCATCACGAGCCACATATAGCACTGTGGCATCAATTTCGCTCATTAAAACCTTACAAGTCAAAGTTTTACCAGTTCCGGGTGGTCCTGCAAGCAAAACTCCACGACTACCACGAAGTCCCTTGCTTTGGAAAAGTTCTACTGAATCAATAAACCTCACTAAGTTTCTTTCCAGACTACGACGGTGAGTATCTTTGATAACCATGTGATTCCATGTAAAAGTTTCAGTATCTAATAATTTGAAATCTGCTGAAAAGTGAGCATTCTTGAGCAAGCCTTTGGTATAGAAATAACTTTCCACTGATTCCCAGAAAGTTGTGTAATTAAAATCATTATCACTACGGAATTGAAAACACATATCAATTTCAAACTCGTCAAATGGTGAAAAGGTAATAACAAATCTTTCATCATTGGTTTTAGACTCTACAAACATCACTAATTTGTGTGGAACTTTAATAGTTTTATCTCCTACTTTTTCATCAAACCAAATTGGTGCGGTTTTGTTGTTGCCGTAATTGTAATTTTCAGTTTTAACAATTCGGTAATCCTTTTCTAAAACTGTGAGCATAGCATCCATCCAGAAAACATAAGACCTATCGTGATAGTAGGTTCTCTTAGATTCTACACCCACGCTATCATCATCACGAGCAATACCTAAGAAAGCCAAAGTTGATTCATCAATTTTGTCTGTTTTCTTGACCTTACTTAGTAGGTAGGATAAATCTTCGCTTAGGTTGTCTAAATCGGCACTAATTGGCCCGATAGGAGTTTCTATTTCAATTCGGCTCATAGCATAGCATAGATTGTAGGACTTACTTAAGGTTCATTATCCCTGAATCTCAAACATTAGGTTATCCTTAAATCGGTTGTTCACAGAATCTATTAACCAGAACCAATAGTCAGGGTCTACGCCTTCGGGACATTCAGGCATTTCATTATTTTTGCCATACCAGTGTAGTTTCTGTTTATGGAACTCGGATTTTAACTCGTCTTTATTACGACCATGAGCCGCAGAACTTTGTGAACCAAATTGAGTGGTTTGATGGGGACCGCAACCATGATAACCTGAAACAGCATCAATTTGATGACCTCGGTAGGGTTCACCCCATGCAATCATACGAGTGTATAAATCAGTATCTTCTCCAATTTGTAAGACCTCATCATAGCCTCCAACCGTTTCAAAACGATTACGACGACAAACTGTATTGGAAGGAATAACTGGGTTGCCTCGTAAAAAGAAATGTAAATCTTCAGAACGAACCTTTGAGTAGTCTTCAAACCAGCCAATAATGCCTCGGTTCTGATAATGGTTTCCTGTTTTCATTGAAATCATTTCTATAAGGGCATCTGCACCTGCCCACCACAAAACATGGTCGTCGTTAGTAGATTCAATGGCTTCTGCCATCCAAGTTAAGTGTTCTGGATACCACAAATCATCACCATCTAAAGTAGCAATAAAGGGCTGTGTGCCTTGAGCAATAGCCTCGTTTCGGGCTTGAGAAACTCCACGACCCGATTGGCGCATATAAGTGAATCTATCCGCAGGATAGTTCGCTATTAAGTCCATCATGGGCTGGTAAGTAGCATCGTCTTCGGGTGTGCCATCTACAACCCAACAGTGCCAATCTGTAAAGTTTTGATTCAAGATAGAGTCTAAACAAGGTTTCAGGAACTCGGTAGAAACTTTGTAAGTGGGAACTATAACATCAAACATTAGGCTAACTAAGCGTTGAGACCTACTTAAAACTTTGGATTAGTTCTTGACTTTGTTCTAATAAATCGTCCCAACAATAAGAACAGAAACCATAATTGAAGTTTGCAGAAAATGGAACTGAACCTGCTTGCCAAAGAGTTTCAGCAATACTACGAGAAACTTTGGGTTCGTATTTAACAGAAGTTTGTTCAAAACATTCACTTCTTATTTTTTCATATTCGGGTGAGGACATGGCTGTAAAAAACTCACTTGGAGGGGATTCAGTAGATTTACTTTTCAAACATTTAGTCATATCTTTCATAAAATTATTACGGTCTTCTTGTAAAACTCCACAACTATAACAAGCCTCGGCACGAGACCATGAAGCCTTTTCATAACCTTCAGGTCCAACTAAATAATCTAAAAGTTTCATTTGTAACTCTCTGCGCTGTTCTCGCAAATAATTGGGTATCCAATCTATACTACGGTTGGGGTGTCTACGCATTTCCTTATCTTGGGTTGTCATTTTGGCACGCCAGTATCTATCGTTGTAAAGATTCTCAAAATCTTCTACATTAGCACGGATAAACTGCTCTACATGAGCAAAATAAGTCCAATTAAGAATACGAGCCTTTCGGAGTTGCTGAAATACTTCCTCGGAGTCTGCTAACGAAACCATCAGTCATCACCATACTTCATGTGAGCAATAATCCACTTGCCTCCTCCATAGCGACGCATAAAATCCACTATAAAGGCATCAGAACAATTAAGAATCTTGGTGGGTCGTTGATATTTCAGTGTAAAATGCTCAACAAACGAGAATACAAAAGGATAACTGGGTGCAAGAAATCCTTTCGGAGAACTCAATTTATCGTGGAAATAATTTACATCATTAAAGTAAATTAAACCCATAATCCAACCTATGAGTGTGTCTCGCTTCTCATCTCTCTTGACAACTGTGTAAGAGTCGTAGTTGCTTTTCATACCTACATCAACATCAGTTAATGCTTTAGTAAGTCGCATCAATTCTTTCAACTTAAGGCTTTTCAATCCGTTCCATGTTGTATCTGGGTCATAAGGGTTAATGCCCCAATCTTTGACAATAAAATACTTATCTACATCAAAGACGCTCATGTGAACAACTCCGAGGGAAAACTTTGCCAGTTAATGGCTTTATTCCGAGGACGAGGATTCAAAATCTTATTAACCTTATTCATAACACTGCTACGAATAGCCTCTGGGGTGTAGGTGAGTTTCTTAGTAAATCCCAAACCTCGTGGTCTGGGAGAATACGCCACTAAACGCAAAACTAAGTCTTCTTTCTTACCACTAACGGGTAAGTCTTGAACCTTAAGCAATTCTTTGACTTCGGCAACTGTCATGTTGTGGACCATTGTGAAGAACTCAATAAAGATTAAGTCATCTGACATAGCAACACCTAAGACAACTTATCGTGGATTCCACTGGCAGTTAAGTTTGAACCAATTTGGAACAAACCTACGCCTAATATCGCCCAGACAAGATGTTTTAGCGCACTTCGTTGAGGGTCCATCAGATACGACACATGATAAGTTGTTAAAACAAACCCTGTGAGGAACATAACACCGCCAATCAATAGTGAACTATTCTTGACAGTCATGCTAATCGCCTCGGAGTTTGCTAACGAACCCATCAGTCATCATGTTGCTGCCCACGGTGATTAACGCAATACCGACACAAGTGTAAATCAAGAAGTCCCTAACTTTATGGTCAGGGTGTTCCTGCGTTACAATCTTATGACTGTGGTGCGAAGTCATCCATGTGCCTAACACAAACAGTGCTGTGCCGACAACGATAACATCCTTTAACAGCCTACGCATGACATCTACTCCCTTAGAGCGCACATCAGGCTGTGGCTTCATTGGTAGCCTTTCGGCAATACCTCGGCCACAAGCCTAACGGCTCGTTGGTTTCAGCGTCCTACACTTACTGTGAAGCAAGAAGGCTTCGCTTATACCAGTCTACATTTCCGGGGTTGATGGAAATACCCATCTCCAACAACTTGTTAGCGATGAGTGCATCAGGTCCGTCATACAGAGTGTATTTCACGAAACACTGCAATTGGTTAGTAGCGACAACTTGAGTTGTGCCAGCCAGAGGTGCGCCAGTAGCAGCATCTCCAAGACCAAGTGCGTTGTAGAAGGTTACGATAACATCCCAAACTTGACCCGGTAGAACATATACATCAGGGTATAGGTTGAACGAAGGCTGGAAGTTGATACTTCGTGGGTATGGGGAAGCAGTTCCCGGAATACCGTCGTTTGGCACATTGTCAGGGTTCAAGAAGTAATCAGTGGTGTTGATACGAACTTGAGTGTAGGCACGAGGACCTGCGACACCCTGAACGCTGTTGTAAAGTAGACCACGAACTGAACCATCAGCGAGACCTGTGACAGCCGCACCTGCTGTTGCATCTACACCAATAGATAGGGTAGGGGTTACAGCAATATCTTCAATGACAACGAACTCGGTTGCAGTGGTTTCAGCAGGCTTGGTAATGTTGTTACCGAATCCGCCGATAAAAATACTGATTCTTTGTCCTGCTTCGGCTGCTTGAACTTGGTTAGTTCCACGGCCAGCGTCCCATTCATATACTTGACTTCGCATACTCATTTCAGACACCTCCGTTGGTTGCAGCCATAGCAGCCGCAGAAGCAGCAGCAGAGCGTTGTTGTTGTTCAATTAGACTTCGCTTATACCAATCAACATTGTTTGGGTTGATGGTGACACCAAGTTCCAAAAGTTTGTTAGCAATAAGAGCGTCTGGTCCATCATATAGAGTGTATTTGATGAATGCAGAGACTACCGCAGTTGAACCTGCGGCACCAACAAGACTTGATGAAAGTGGTGTGTAAAGAATCTGGAAAGTCTGACCCGGTAGGACATAAACATCTGGGTAAAGGTCAAAAGACTTTAGGATGTTGTCTGTGTCCACGATGCCAGCACCGACAGTTGCAGCCGCAAGGTCTACGGTTGAAGGTGCGCCACGAGGGTAAGGGCTTGCCAGTCCCGGGATACCGACCATATCGGTAACATCAGGGTTCTGGAAGTAGTCAGTTGTGTTGATTCGGATTTGGACAGCACCGTTTAGGGTTGGGCTGCACGCAATATCTTCAATCACAATAAACTGTGTTGCGGTCGTTTCTGCTGGCTTGGTAATGTTCAATCCAACGCCTCCAATAAACAAGTCATACTCACGATTTGCTGTCAATGCCTTTGGCAAGTCAGCAGTTGTTCTTCGTAGAGTGAACTCTTGTCCAGATGGTGCGAGGTTTGACCATTCATATACTTGGCTTCTCATACTCATATTTTTCATTCTCCATTTTTTGGTTTTAGAACAACACATGGTTGCTCATAATACTAATTGGACTTTTTGACTACTTAAAGGTTTGTATTTTGACGAAATGGAAAGGAGTTTCTTAATAATTCTAAGTCTATTTGGTTTCCATCTTCATAGTAATCTGCACCGATGGCTTCCCGTAGGTGGGAAATAGGAGATACTTCTCGGTTTTGACTGGCTAAGTAATCTAAAAACTTAAAGTTTCCATTATGGAATGGTAGATTTTTACCTATGGAATGGTAGTTCCACCCGCATGAGCAAGGTGGTTGAGGTTCAATAGGATTAAGGACTGACTCTACACTAAGTTTGCCACAAACACAAGCCCAGATATTTTCTTCTAACCAAACATTGGGAGTTTGGTAAGCGTCAGCACAAATCAAACCATGTAATGCTTGAGATACGATTTTATCGCAAGAATAGATTTCATCAATAACTTGTTGCCATGAATTAGTTGGGTTGATAAAATAGAATTGTTTAGAGTTGGCTAAAAGTTTCTCATATTGTGGGTAGGTCGTCCAATGTGGAACAACACCAATTTTTCCTTCTAAGTTTGGAAGATAGTTAGGTTCATAATAATCAGGTAAAAGTAAAGCCGCATCTCCATAAACTTCTGGACAATCCACACCGATTTCTAATAACTTTTCACGGGACAATGGTCCTCGGACAGCGCAAACATTTAGTTCTGAAAGTTTATTGTTATGTTCAAGACCGAAACCTGTGCCAAAGATGTAATCATTTGGTTGGGCATCATGCAATAATGACCCTATTGCCAGCAATCTTTCATCACAATTGTCATCATTATACCTCAAATCATAGTCAGAACCTATAAGATTTTGCACAATAATAGGGGAAATCTCATCACCAAAGTTGCCTTTTTCCTCTGCTTTGTATAGTTTTTCCCCCAAAAAACAATGCAAACTAATTGATTTCATAGTAAGGTCACCATAATAAGAAAGAGTAAAAACAAAGCACCAATTTCTCCAAACTGGTCATTCTCTGGGTCATACATAGTATATCATACATAGTATAACCTACATAAAACTAAGTATGGAGTCGGGGAGATTTGAACTCCCAGCCTACTCGTCGCAAACGAGTTGTTCTTCCAAATTAAACTACGACCCCTTAGATAAAAGAAATCAAAACAACAAAAATAATAACCAGTAATAGACCTAAAGTAATTTCTGGCTCAGGCTCATCGTCCCAATGTCTATGAACCATAAGATTCAACCTACGGTTCAATGATTAAACTTTTAAGTTCAAGCAGTGTATGACTTGGCTTTGTTGTAGAGAGCAGTTCCCTTTTTAACAGGGGTGAATCCAGTAATTCCGAGGTCTTTACGAGCCTTAGAAACTGCATCAGTCCACTTCATCTTTCCACCTTCTGCTTCAAAAGATTCTGATTCAGATTCTTCTGCAACTTCAGTAGGGTTAATGTGGTCTACGGTTTCTGCTTCAAGTTCTTCTGCGCCCATGGTGGAGGCTTCAGTGGAAACTGGTTCAGAAATCTCGCTAACGAGGTTGTCTGCGATTGCGGCTACACGGTCTACTACTGGAATACGACTGGTAATAGGTCGTGCTTCACTTAGTAGGAAAGCGATTCCGAGACTTAGTGGGACTAAACCTGCAACACGGCCAACGGTGACAGATGCACCGCCAATCATTGGGATTCCCGATGGCAAGGTAAAGAGTTGGTAAGATAGAGCGTCAGTAAAACGAGTGCTGAAGAATCCAGCACCGACTAACAGAAGGCTACCGCCGACTGTGTATTTGTTAATTAGCATTCCTTTAATGTTCATCTTTAATCACACTCACATATCCATCATGTTGGCAACAGGGCTACCAGTGCAGGCTACTAAGCAGCAGACTCCGCAAAGAGTTAGTCCCAAACCAACAAGTTGTTGTGCGCCGACTTCACGACCCATAACATTGAAACTGAAACTTGGTAAGAAACCAAGCACAGGTTGTGGGGCGGTCATTAGCAAATGCAATCCACCAACGGTAGAGAGCGTTGCACAAATCAGTTTTCCGTTCTTATTTTGTGTCCATTCACAGTATTTATCAATCATTTTTAATCACCATTCATTTTTTATTGTCCTACCACACTTCCAAAGCCTTCTGCTGAAGACACATGGTTGGAAATCATACCAGTTGCACTGGTTTCTGCACCATACCACTGAATAGGCTGACCGGGAGCCATAATCCTAACGGTGTCCATGATGCTTTCTTCGGCGGTAGTTCCGGGCTTGGAGTAAGCACTCCACAAGTCAGGCATTGAACCCGCCATTGGGGTAGGAGTTGGTTGTCCAACACTTACGGTTGGTTCTTCAGCCGAGTAGTGGACAGGAGGTTCGTAGCCCTTACCATAAGCCGACTGAACAAGTGCTGAACCCTTGTTAAGATTCATAGCACGAGTTCCCAATGAATCCACAGAGGAAACATATTGAGAAACATTTGTTTGAGGAGAGTGATTCATAGTAGAAGATTCAGCAACTCCTCCAAAACTTTGAGCGACACCGCCAGTTGCGGAAACACCGTCTGCACCGAACCATTGAGTGACTCCATGGCCGAGAGGGGCTTCTTCTACAACCGAGTTGAGTGGGTCGTCTGGTGAAACACGGTTTTGCATTTCAACAGTGCCTTCTTCAAAAGTGTCAGCATTGTAAATGTCAGAATAAGATTGAGTAGCAGTTTCTTGTCCGAGAACTCGGCCATCTCCACGCTGGGCAATAACTTCTTCTCCTTCAGAAGCAAAACTTCCTGTTAGAACTGAACCCAGTCCATTGAATCCGGGGATGGAAAGTCCTGTGGTTGCCGTTAGATAACCGACAACTTGTGATGCGCCGATAAATCCGAGAACTGCACCTGCACCACGATAAAGAGATTGCATATCACCAGTTACTTGGTTAGACTTCATAACAAGGTATGCACCTGAACCCATTGTGGCTACTGTGCGAGTGATATTACCAAACATTCCTAATTTGTAAAAAGGAAGTAGAGTGACAACACTACCAAGAATACCGCCGACAGCAATACCAGCGACACCTGAATAGAAACTTGAATCCATCAATCCATCATAGGATTCTTGAGCGACATTCGTTATTGCGTTCATATTTCTTACTCTCCTGTTCAACTACTTAAAGACTTCGGTTTGTTTTTACACTACCCATGTGGCGGGTTGGCGGAGATACATGAAGTCCAACTGGGTCTCCGAGTGGTGTTCTTAGCATACCAACTTGAGCAGAACTCAAGGGTTGTGGAATAACTGTGTCGCCCATGAAAGTATTGTTTCGTTGTTTGGCAACTCCTTGATATTCGGAAGCAAGGTTAAGTTCTTGAGAATTATATGCACGAGTTGGTGCTTCCATAATACGAGCCGACGAAGAAGATGTGATAACATCGTCTGAAGGTTTAGTATCTACTGAATAACCTTGTTGAAAAGTTTCAACTGAACCACTACGCATTGAGGTCATAACATAACCTGCAATCTTGTTTTTTGTAGATGCACTGATAGAAGAGTTTTCCACAGCACTTAGGAATCGGTTGGTAGAATTAGTTCCATACTTAGTAACCATAATAGTAGGTTGTGGCTCACGACCCAATAGTTTGTCCCAGAAACCAGTAGCCTTTCCTGCTTGGCTTAGAGTCCAGTTTTTAGTTTGAGCGTCAAAAGATACTTCATAACCATCAATCATCATACTCATGTTAGAAGTAGGAGGCTTGGCTTCGTAGACTTCTGCCTTTTGAACCAAGGTAGGTCGGCTCAAAGCATTTGGAGTCATGTGTGCCACAGGAGTTCCCAAAATATCTTCTGCTGCTTTGGCTGATTCGGTGTAGGAAGTAAGTTGATAAGTTCCGCCGAAGTTGGACATAACGCCGTGCATAGCGTTCTCCATCTCACTGCGCTTCAAAACATTTTGAATAGCAAGGTCAAGATTCATGTATTATTCTCACCGTCCTTGATACTTAAAGATTTGCCCTATCGCTTCCAGAAGAATGGACTCATAAATGCAAACAATGTTGCCAAACCTACACCCACATAAGGAATGTAGTTAGTAGATTCTTCAACAGGAACTCTGAAAAGTTCTGCCGCTAATTCTGTGGGAACTGCACTGGCTGTGGCTTCTAAAGTGGAAACCAGTTGAGCCGCAGGTGCGTTTTCTATTTGAGTAATAACATCTTCACGAACTGGTGTTGAAAAGTTTTGACGACTCCAAAGTGCCGAGGCAACTTGAACATAAGCAGGGAATAACTCATCATCTAAACTTAGACTGACAGAATCATAGCCTGCTGCTTTGAGATTCGCCATGATACGAGCCAAGGCCACTTGTCCTGATGCCCAATCTGATTCTTCTTTATCATTAGGAAATAACCAATCTTCATATTGCTTTTGAGTCATGCTGGCAATCTTAAGTTCTTGTTCTTGATTGTTAAGGCGTTCTGCTACGAAACTTACCTCTACGGGTTCTGGACGAGGCAAAGGGGCGGCGGGAGGTTCTTCAGGACCACCTTCTTCGGTAATACCGAGGTCTGGCTCAAACATACCGGGTTCAGGAGTTTCCCCCATGTGGCTAATATCTGGTTCAGGTTCGGCAGGGTCTTGCGGAGCCTCTGGAACTGAAGCATCGGTTTCATCACGCATAGATTCAAAACTGGGCATGGCTTCTTCTTCGGCTTCAGCAGTTTTCTTTTTACGAATAATTCCTTCTTGTAAATGCTTGGGTAAAGATGAGCGTTGAGATGAACTAAGATATTTGGAGTAATCACTATCAGTAATTTCTACTGCACCGACTACGGAGTTTTTTTGAGACTCCATATCAAAAGCAACAGCATTGTTGGGATTACCTGCTGCTTCCGTAGTAATCTCGGATTCAATCTCTGCTAAAAATGGAGAGATACCTTCGTCTGACATAATCAGAGTTGAGTTGAACGACTACTTAAAGTTTGGTGTTCCTGCCCAAGACATCTCGCTTTCAAAAGCCACCTTTGCGATTGCAGAGGTTTCCCACGCTAAAACTCTAAATTGTTCCCATGAATTAGCCGTGCATTCACCTTGTAAAAGTATTTGTATTTCTGGGTCTGCATTAGGATAGGAAACTCGGCGGATAGCCATGACCTGATGTTGGCTACAACGAGGGTCGGGTTGGTCTACAACAAAGTGGTATTCTTGAATATCTAAGTGGGAATAATCTCCTGTCCAAGCGAGGGCTGTGATTTCAGTTAAAGATTCAGATTCATCTTCATCAGAAACAGGATAACCATAAATGCCCCAATTAAACTCGGTCATAGAACTCATAAGTAAAACTACTCTTATGAACTTAAGGCTTGACCTAAGAGGTTTCCGCCTGTGCGAATAGCCGTGGCTTGAACATAGGCTTGAGGATTACTAATCATAAAATAAAGATAGCCAAAAGCCATGACTCCAATACCACCCAGAACTGCATAACCTAATAAGTTATTTGATTTTGTAGCGGCCAAGGGTTTAGATTGGGTCGTTTCTTCAATATCTTCTTGAGAATCGTCAGTATCTTCGGATTCTTCATCAGCATTAAAGGCTAAACGAGTTCCGTAGGTATCCCACGAATTAACTCCATACATGAAATCACTTCTTCATAGCGTAGCCGACACCAAGAAGTGTGCCAACAATAGCAGCAGCCATGCCCTTAATTGGTAGGCGTGCTGGTGCGGCTTCATTAAGTGAATCTACGAAACGGTCTGCGGAGTAGGATTCAGCAGCCTTGCGACCTGCAATTGATTTGCGAGTCATACCTGATTTACCATACTTAGCAACTCCCGCTTTGTAAGCGGTGCGTCGGCCAATATCCATAGCCTTGCCCGGTTCCATACCTTTCTTCTCGTATTGCTTGGCAATCTTAGAAGCCAAAGTTTCAAACTTGGATTCAGCCATGAGAACTTCTGCTTCAGCAGCGAGTCCAAGGCGTTCTACTCTGTCCCATGCAACTCCCTTAGCAATCTTGTGTGCTTGACGGAAGTTAGGTCCTTTGTTATACATTCCTGTGTTTTCATTACGAACTGCTGGTTGAGTAAAATAATTGTATCGCTTGTCAGGATTACTACGAGCAACATCTGAACCTACGACTGGGTTTGTGCCAACGACACCTGTTCTCCAATAACCTGCCATTTGATTAGCAACGGTTTCTCCGAAAACTTCGTTGCGAATAGCACGCTTGCTTCGGAATCTTCCACCAGCACCACGACGGCCTTTTTGATATTCAGCAGCCATCTCTTCATCTACTACAACAGGAGGTTCAAGGTTTTGAGATGAACCAGAGCCATAGGCAACTGGCACGCCATGACCAGATGAAACATCATGTGTTTGAGCCGATTCCTGCGGGTAGAAATCTGAAACTTCTACGGAATCATCATATTCGGCAGCCATTTCTTCGTCTACCATAACTGGTGGCTCTACATATTGTGATGAACCAGAGCCATAAGCAACTGGAACTCCATGTCCTGATTGAGTATCTCCTATTTCAGCAGAGGATTGTGGGTAGAAATCTGAAACTTCTGCGTCAAACTCTTCAGCCGCCATGTATTCATCATCTACTACAACTGGAGGTTCAAGATTTTGAGAAGAACCAGAGCCGTAAGCCACTGGAACTCCATGTCCTGAAGCAACATCATGGGTTTGAGCAGATTCTTGAGGGTAGAAATCTGAAACTGTGACTGAATCATCAATTTCGGCTTCATAAGATTCTGGTTCATAACCACTTGGAGTAGGTTCGTCTTCCATAGGTGATGCCATATCAGCAGGCTCCATTACGGTTTCGGCTTCAGCAGTAGAACTTAGACCAACAACTTCAGCAATATCTGTGGCTTCAGTTAGGAAACCATCAATAATGAAACTTCCTTCAGTGGTGGCTCGGCCTTCTTTGACCTCTTCTTGGATAGCATCAACGGTGGTTGAACCTGCTGGTGCTTCTTTCATAGTTAAACTACCAACAGTATATGCAAAAGGAACACCAACTTCAAACTTACGAGTTCTACGCTTTGTGCCTTGCATACCTTTAACAGTAGCATTTGAGCCATCTACATTTACATTGATAGTCAAGAAATTGTGATTGTCTGTTACTCCTTGAACATAAAACAAAGCACAAGGATACAAACGAGACTTGTTAGCATCATCCATGCCATTATACATGGCTTCAGGAACAACCCATGTGTAGGTGTAAAAGTTCATAGTTGCATCAAAATCTGAAGCATCGTAGCCCCAATAATCCTTAGAACGGACATATAACATTTTCTTACTCATTCTTAGACTCTCCTTAATTGTAATTCTACTCCACCACTAAACGGAATGGCTGAAACCATAGTGTCTGAATGACGAAGGACTGTGTATTTGCTACGCCATTGACTCAAAGGCATAGTTGTTCCATCTGGACTCATGTAGGAAGCATCAACTTCAGGAGCCAATGCTGTTTCTCCAAAACGACCATTGATAGCATCATCAACAGAATTGCGAGCCAAACTACCAAAACGGTTGCTACCTGTTTCAGAAGTAGGAACTTGAACAAACGGTGCATTAACCAAACTCACCATGTAAGGGAAGTCAGAATTGACTTCGGGTGGAAGCCGTGCCACAGGGGTTGCACCCGAATAGGGAAGTGGTTGTCCATTGACACCAGTTGCGGGGTCTGTGGAATAAACCTGACCTGTGTGGGCTTGAACACGATATGGAGTTCCTGCGGTTGGAACTTCATTAGGTGGGTTTGCTACATCAAAAGAAGATGCACCTTGTCCAACATAGTTTCCAGAGTATCCTCCATTAACATCAGCATTAAAACTTTCTGCACCGTAATACTCTTGGTCAAAACTGTATCCAATGTCAAATGGATTCGTATAAACTGGTTGAGCATCAACTACACCATCCATAAATGGTGAGTCATTAGCAACAGCCGTAGTGTGTTGAAGGTGCAATTGTTCCCAACCGAGGAATGATTGAACATTTGAAACAGGAACGGTGTCTACTGTGACTCCGCTTGATTCAATGTGCATTTCTTCTAATTCGGCGGGTGTGATGGCATCGGCTCCAAAAACTTTGGAAGCCATGTCCTTTACTTTATCGCTACTAATGTAAGCGACAACAGACAGTAGAGCGACACCTAAACCTACTTGAGTCAGACGCATACTCAATCTGTATCCATTCCGATACTTAAAGATTTGCTATTATAAGCGAAGTCCTGTGAGTTCAGCGAGAGCCTCTTGACGACGAAGATGGAGACTAATTTCATCCATCTCGGTGTAAATATCTGAAGAAGAATGCTTAGGTGTAGTGCGAAGTGATAATCCTATTGGCATATCTACCATAGTAGCCCATGGTGGTGGAGAACCCATCATCATGGCTTCTTGTTGGCGTTCTGCCGTTCCTCCATACAAAGGTAGTGGATTACTTGGGGTGAACCAGCGTCCATCCATATTGTATCCTAACTCATTTTCATAACGAGTTTCTGCACCATAACGAGAGGATAAATCTAACGGAAGTTTTTTCCATGCGACCAACCATGCGGGGTCTTCTTTAATGAAAATTAAATCTTCTTTATCTTCTTGGGTGAACCAACCTCTTGGGTATTCTGATTTGGGGTGGTCTGCATCATTAGGCCAAACAACTAATACATCAGTAGTATAAACTCGGACTACATGGGCTGTGGCTAATCCTCCTCCATCTAATGACTCTCTGGAAACATTCACAAGGTCGCCCGGTTTCCAAGGTCGGCCATCTGAATTAAGGGGACTACGACCCTCAACACTACCAATGTTTTGATGAGAAATTACAGGGTTAAGGAATGAAGATGCGGCCTTAACAGCAGAATCAAAGTTTTCAGTTTGGCGTTCTAAAGAAGCACCCTCTAACCAAATATCTTTAGCAATTTGTCCGTTGCCACGAAGAATAACTCCTATTCCTTGTTGGTTAATTCCTGCTTCACCTTGTCCTCCTACTACTTGTTGAAATGGGTCGGCATCATAACCCGAATAGTATTCTGGGGCAACTAAGGCTTGCATAGAAAAACCCATAGGCAAACTTTCTTCAAGTAAGATTACCCAGTTTTCAGGAATGCGCTTGCTGGCTTGTAGGTCTAAACCTTGTGAACGAAGTTCTCGGCGTAGTAAATCAAATTGAGTAGACTCGGCATGAAACAAAGCAGATGTTTGAATCCCAAATGGAGGGAAGTTAGGTCCTGAAGCAGAACCGGGAGGTGAATCAACAGGGCGCAAAGTAATAGGTGGAATCCCATTTGAAAACTTCGTATAACCTACCATGCTACCATCGGCTTGGGTGTAAAGCACATAACCTTGAGACCAAGCATCAAGAGTTTTAGTTTCTCCTGTATCAAAAGATTGATAATAAGTAGGCATCATTAGATTTTCCTCCTCATTCGGTCGCCTCCGCCTTGTAGCAACCAATTGGTCATGGCACGCTCTAAAGCAGAATCTAAAGTTTGTTGTCTAAGTAGGGCAGGATTAGAAAATCGTCCACGGTCGGGTGCATAGGAAATCTCATCAAAACTTTCAACTGCGAATATCTCTGGATTGAGATTACCTGAAGAATAGGGATTTTGGTTTGAGGGTCGGTCTGGATTCATCTGATTAGGAATAGTGTCATCATCAAAATCTATTTGTGGGTCTAAGTCAAGTTTGTTAGCACCATCTAAAGTGCTATCATTAGAGCCTCGGCGGGGTATCGGATTTCCACCTTTGGTGGGAATCGGTAAGGGTTCAAGTTTAGACTCGCCAACATAAATTATATCTTGGTATCTTTCTTTAGACCAAGAACCATCATCCCACTCAACGATTACATGACTAATTGAGGGAACAAGAATTGTTCCTACTCCTAATGATTGAACAGCAATTGAAGTTACACGCTGTCCCGGATGCCACTCACGAAGCATTAGTGTTAGCCCCCAAACGATAGGCTAAATATAGAACTCCTGCGCCCAGAATTATTTTGCCTACATTTAGAGATGCCCATGAATTGAAGTTTTGGAGTGCATCTGGCATAGAGATTCCTAAAGTATCTGCACCGAACTCCGAGTTGGCAGCCGTTTGGCTATCCTGTGCCACTGGCTCGCTTTCGCTCGGCTGTGGCTCGGCTTTGGCTGCTTGAGTTTTCTCAGGTTCATAAAAAGGTGAAGCCGTAACATCCATGCCGAGTTCAGCAGGGGTGTATTTGGTAGTTGGGTGTCCCTCACGGAAAGCAGCAGAATCCATCAATGAACCATCTCCCATCATCATAGCCTCGGTTGAAGTTGGTGGTAAGAATCCCATTTTAGAATTGGAATCTTTACGAACATACCCGTTGGTCATTAGTGCCATAAAAAAACATTCACGATACGACTACTTAAAGGTTATCTTCTATGTCCTCTATTGTAAAGGCTCCTGATTGAATGGCTGGGCAAAAATCGGCATGACTATTAAGTAGCCAAAACTCTGCTTCATTGTAAGCATCTATGTCATCTTCAATAATGTCTCGCACTGATTCTGGATGATTCTCTAAGCAATACTGTTCTAATTCAAAAGCATTTACTTCTCCGCAATCTTCGCAAAATCCTGAACCTACTTGAATGGGAGGTGCTTCATAACTACATAAAGGGCAAGTTAGGTGAATTATTTGTCCTTGAAAAAAAGGAACGATAATATCTTCTGCACGCAAGCGTTTAGGTCTATGGCGGTTCATGTGTCCATTTAACCCTCGGAAAGAGTCAAACTTTTGAAAACAAATTGGACACTCAACACTCATCAGTAGACAACTCCAGCCTCTTTAAGCCAGAGGTAGGCTGTGCCACCGCCTGCTACAAAAAGGGCTGGTCCAAGAATGAGGTTTCCATCGCCTTGCTTCACTTGATAATAGACACCATGTAAAGTTTCTAAAACTCCTACGGCCATCATAGCCAAAGAAACACTGTAACCAATTTGATGAAGTGGTTTTTTGTCCTTAGCATAAAACTCTGCTGGATAATTTCGCATAGTATGTTTTGAGGCTTACGACTACTTAAAGATTGGCACAACATTCTATCATATCATCAGAACGATTAAACTCTTCTCCGCATTCAGGACATTCGTGATTCTGAACATAAACTCCGAAATGAGGTTCCAGTTGTGAAAAGTTTTGCTTCTCAATTATTGGTGCGCTCAATCCCTGATGAATCTGTTCCCAACCAGCATCTTTGAATAATGCAGGCAGTTCTATTGTTGATTCCATAGCATTATCATCTATCATTAGAATGGCATTAGAAAAAACTTTAGGGTTTGCTTGAAACCAGTCAAAAACTCCTGTTCTCCTCGTTAAGTCAGAAGGACCATCAATTAAAATTAAATCAAAAGTTTCATTTTTCAAAATATCTAAGGCTTGCCAATCATACCAATCATTTACTAATGGCGCATAAATATAAGTGCTATCGTGGGCTAAATAAAGCCATTCTTCATTATCTTCCACAGAAGTAACATTATATTTTTCGGCTAATTCTATTGTGCCTGTGCCTGAGCCAAACTCTAAAATCTTAGAACCTTCAGAAAGATTGTTAAAAATCCAATTTTCTAATTCATCTGAATTAGCATACTCTGGAATATAGTTATCATCTTGCACATCATCAAGAGTTTTCATACTCTAAAATGTCAGAGATACTACTTAATAGTTCTCAAGAGCGTTGATAAGTAGTATAAGTCATACTACGAGTTCTCATATCATAAGGAAGGGGACCTGCTGGGAAACCTTGGTAATCTTGAGGTCGGTAAGCATCTACTGGTAGATAACTGCTGGACCATGGCATAGCAAAGCGATATTCTGGCAAGTAATCATTGGCTTGGTCCCAGAAAGGTTGGGAAGCATAACCTGAATAGTTGCTAAAAGCAGTGGGTGTCTGATAATCCATTGGATTCATATTAACATATTGTGTGTCAAAACTTTCAGCACCGTAGACATCTTCAGCACCGCCAACTTCTACGGGATTAAGTCTGTTCAAATCAGCAGCAGAACCAGAAACATCTTGGTTCATTTCAGATTGATAAACCTCTTGTCCACGAGTAATTCGGGCTTCGGCTTTCTTGTGAGTGCAACCGCAATCGGAAGCATCCTTTTCGTGTTCCGAAGCATTAACTTTTTGTTTTTGTAGATAATCTGCCATCAAAACACCGCCACAAACAGCAGCAAGTGTGCCAATTAAGGCGTATTTTTGACTATTAAGGTAGTTAGTTTTCATAATAAAACCTCAAGAATAGATGGCTCTGGGTAAAGGAGTTCCCACAATCAGGTCAGTCATAGTGCTAACTGAAACTGGACTTGGTGCAGAGCCATACATAGCATTAAGTTCTGCATTAACGGTAGGTCGCATAAGCAAACTACGCATGAGCATATCATTTTCAGTAGGTGATGCAATCAAAGCAGATTCATGTTCTGATTTCTTTTCGGTTTTCTTCATTATTAGTTTAACAACAATCGCAGTAAGACCAACACCAACCACCATAGGGACAATAACGGAGAACATATCTCGTGCCATAATTAAAATGAAATGGAACGACTACTTAAAGATTACTGCTCATTCAGAATCTTCTTCTGCTTCATCTTCATCTTCATCAGATTCTAAACTGGCACAAACTTCATCAAAATCCGTTGTGTGTAAAGTATCTTCAGACTCGGCTTGAGTCAATCCTCGGTAAGAACCACCAAGAAGACCTGCGCCAAATGGAATTAAAGCATAAGATATGGCTTGTGTTTTCATATCAAAGACAAAACTCATAAGTCCATAAGTAATAACAGAGAAAACTGAACCAGCAACAATTCCACGACTAAAGTTTTTCAACCTAAAGTCTGAGTGCTTTTGAGACAAATATGCGCCAAGCCCTGCATCACAAATGCGTTGTGTTTCTGCTAAAGTTTTGGAATCCATTTCTATCTCACCGCCTAAGCGTAGGCGGCACTTAGAATGCTGTTGAGGCTGCGGCTTGCTTCAAGCGAAGTGGGTCAAAACCTACAAGAGTTCCTACACCTACCAATGCAACGACAACGCCTCCAACTTGAAGGGCATTCATGCCGACGATTGGGAGAGGCACAGTGAACGCTTCTAAAGTTCCACCCAATGCTGCGAAAGCACCGACTACCAACAAACTTGTTCCTACAATTATTACTTTTGTATCCATTTTTTGTTCATCTCCGTTTTTTTATTTTATTTAGAGTCGTGTTGTCAAAGGTGCTTCTGCACCGAAACTACGACCACTACTGTTTCCAAATCCTCCAACACGACTGGTGCTGTTTAACATACCACCGAGGTCAGCGTTGCGGATAGGAGGGGCTACATACTCGGCTTCCATCTTGATAGCCTTAACTGGACCTACAAGTTTGCCGACATTTGGAACTCGTGGTTGTGTGCTGGCTGGCACAAGTGGCAACTCACGAATTGGGATTCTTTGCTCGGATTGCTTAACATTTACTGTTGGCGCACGAGTCAAAGCACGAGGGTTAGTTGGACGAATAGAAGTCATTTCTGCTTCAAATCGTGGGTCTCCACCGAAGTTCATGGCTGGTTGGTGTGCATTGACACGACCCATCATGGTTTCAGCCTTCATGCGCTCAAGACCTGCAACATTAGGTGCTGCGGCTGGTGCATAAACTTCCATAGTGTGAGTTGGGCGTAGATATTGTGCGGCTGGCGTAATACCTTGACCCATCAAATCATAATTCTGCAAAGCGTAATCTTGAGCCATACTGCCCAAAGGAACATCTACACGAGGAATGTTAATTTGTGTAGGTGCTGGGCGAGGAGTCATTGGAACAATACCTTGTCCATATCCTGCACCCATAGCCTGTGCTTCCATTGACAATGGTGTTGATTCGGGAACTCCGATTACAGGCATTTTGCTTAGAGTAGGTGCTGGTCGTGGTGTCTTGGCACTTAGTCCTTGACCCATTTCAATTTTTGCGTTATATCCTGCCAGTGTATCACGGGTGATATTAACTGACGGTAGGGGGTTTAGATTCGGGGAATAGGGCAAATCTGGTAGAACTGCATTTCCAATTACTCGTGCCATATAATCACCTTATTCCTTTTACTACTTAAAGATTGCCCTACTTTCTCCTGTAAAGTAAGAAGCCAACTACGCCAAGAATACCAATAGTCATCAAAGAAACAGTGCCAACAACAGGCAAAGTAACGCCTTCAGCAGCCATTGTGTCTTGTGAACCTTGGTCTTGTCCAAAGTTTTGTCCGTCTGCGTCGCCACCAGCGTCGCCTGTCTGTCCCATGTCAGCACCTTCTGGTGATGACTCTGAAACTTCTTCTTTTAATCCTTCAAACTCTTCGCTAACAGCGTCCTTTGCTGGTGCGACCATAGCGGGCATTGGGTTTGTCATAACAGCCATTGAACTGGTGTGGTATGAACGAGTAGCCCCATGGTCTCCATCCCAAGGGTAGTCTGCGACCGTAGAGTTAGGGTCTTCAATTAGGGGTTCATTAAATCCGTTATCCATTGTCATAGGTAAAACCTAATTAGAATTGGTTAGTCCTGATACTTAAAGATTTGCTCTAATCAAATCGTCGCAACCAGTGATTGTCCAATTAAGAACATGAATAGTTAGTGGGTCAAGGTCTGCTACTGGAATGGCATAAGGTTCAAAATATGATAAAGGGATATAGTAATAATCTGTATTATCAATTTCAAAAGTAGTAGGCCATTGTTCACCAGAGTATTCCCAAGCCGTGGCATTAAGTTTTTTAGAAATAGAGTATTCGGGTTTGAACTTTGGAGAAACTACATAGCCGATTCCATGTTTAGACTTGTAAAACTTTGAGTTCCATTGATTAAGATGTCCCATGTTCATTACTAATTCCATATCATCGGGGTCTACAATCCCTCTTGCACCGATATTAGATTTGTAGGGCAAAGTTTGAAGAATAAAGTTTCCCCGAATTGTAGAATAACGAAGCCATTGGTCAGTCATAGGACACAAAAAAGAAAAAGGATGTTTCTGTAAGTGTTGTCTATCTGCATCCATTATATCTCCATCAGACATTATTAAGTCTAAATGCACCCAACGGTCAAAGTTTTTATTATGATGAGCAACTTTGGCTCTGCTAAAAATATCCGTAGGTAGAACATACTTGATTTCTCCATTGGCTTGAGCAACTTTCCAATAATGTTGCTTTTTTCGGGTTTTAGGACTAACTGCAAACCAAACCGAACAGCGCATATCACCAATTAGTTCACTTTTACTTTGCCCATAACGATGAGCAAAATCACCTGTATTCAAAGCATGGAAATCTTCAATTTCTACATCATAGGGGACTTTATCTCTGACATCCTCCCATAGCAGAAGAGGTTGTCCAACCCTAAGTGTATTAAAAATAGTCACGCTCTTAAGTAAGTGGTATCAACGATATAAACTATCGCTTGAAACCTTGTAAAACAACCATTAACAATCCTGCGGTCAGGCTAACTCCTCCCAAAGCAGCAACAGGAATCCACTTGGTATTTTTAGATTCTTTATTTTCTACTAATGGTTCAGTATCATACTCGGTAGCATAATCATCAACACTTGGCTCCCAAACATCATATTCTTTAGCCATCTCTCTAAACTCTGATGAAAGCGGCGGGAGAGCCGAAGGCGATGTTTCGTTAGCGAGGGTCGGGGCAGGTGTTATTGAGGAACTTTGACGAGCAAAGGGCATTAACTCTGCTGCTGAAGTTACGGCTTCAAAAGGTTCGGTTTCTTCATCTTCGTTATGGCTAACGCCACCCAAAGTGCTTCGCACATCTACATTGTTTCCTGTGTGTTTGGCTTGACGGTCGCCACGAACTTTGTCAATAACAAGGTATCCTCGGTCTCGGAAAAACTCTGGGGCATAGGCTACACATTCTCCTTTACGAGCCGACGCAATACCATTCAAGATTTTCTTAATCAATCGCTTGTCTGTTCCAAAACTTAATTGCTCGTCTAAAGTTTTCAAGTCTCGGTTGTTAATGACATTGTGAACTAAATATACTGATGCTTGCGAAAGGGCTTCTTTGTTCACACCTGCGGGTCGTTGTGAAACCAAAGACGCACCATATCCTAATGCACGACCAAGTTTGCAGAGTCGCACGATTGGGTCATAAGAAATCGGCCTACCCATTTGCGGGACGAAATCTTGACATTCTTCAACAATGGTGTGAATACCTTTGCCCAGTCGGGCTTCAATCAAGGCTTCGCAATAATCTCCAATAAGTTCTTGTTGTTTTATTAGTGGTAATCCACCCAGACTGATGACTAAACTTTTATCTGTGGTTTTCAAACGGTCTACTAATGATTTCATATCAATAGATTGTCCCACTTCTGGTTTTAACGATTCAACTCTGGGCAAGGTATCAATACCTCCGTGAGCATTCAAAGCATCAAAACAAACAAATTGTAATCCTAATCGGTGAAACTCTTCCATCATTACACCTGCGGTCCAAGATTTACCTGAACCTCGCTTGCCTGTGATAAACAAAACATTAGAAATTAAAGAATCTTCTCCGTAGGCTGGAAAAGTTAGTTTCTGACCGAGGCAAACATGGTCTGCTCTGGAAATGGTTGAACCTGACTCCATAATAATTGATTATAGCCACGACTACTTAATTGTTTTGGTTCTAATCATCTAAGGGATTCTTGTAATCTCCCTCTGGACCAATTTCGCCAAGTTCTTCAGCAAGGTCTTCAAACTCGTCTGATGTGCCTGCAAAGATTCTGCCAATTTCTGCAAACAACCAACCCATTTGGTCTTGAACTTCTACGATTCTTTCTTCTGATTCTGGGTCAATCATTTTAGGGTCAGGGAATCCCCAAACAAACTTTGAGGCTAATTCACGAGACCAACCATAAGTTTTCATAAGACCTTGGATAGTTTTATCACGATTGCTTCTGATAGACCTTTCTTCAGATTCACTACGCAAAACAATGTAAAATACATGACCAAATTGACGCATCCACTGGTCAAAAGTCATTCCGTCTGCGTCGTCTGAGCGTTCTCCGTTGGTGACTGGACCTGATAAGTTATCACCATCGGTAATAAATACAGTAATCATTCCGGGAATATCATGTTTCTTACAATTACGAATCATTACTTCAAAAGCCGAATCTTCATTGTTTTCTCCGTCTGGAACCATGGCTGCTAAAGCATTCAAAGCATAATTCAAACCATGTTCACGAGTGTAGGCTGATGAACCTGCGGAACCTTGGTCTTTGTCATAACCGTTCCAAAACTTATTGACGGAATCTGCGGTAAGATAATCTAAAGCACCTTGATAATCATAAGAGGGTTCTCCATCTGGCAACGGCCATGCAAGTTTGCCAACATCGTTGTAGGTGTAAATAGTAAAACTATCAATGTTCAAACTGGCTTGTTGGATTAAACAAGCGGTTGCCAAACGACATACCATACTTCTGTCCATAGCCACGCCATCAAACTTGGTAGATTCTGCTTGCATAGAACCTGATTGGTCTACCATGATGTTGTAATGAGTGTTCCACCCTTTTGTTCCACGCTGGGTTGGAACTTCTTTACGCTTGAGAGGCAAACCAATGAAAGCAGGGTTAGGTGCGAATCGGTCTGCTAAGGTATCTCCCATTCCCATTTCAGGTGTCCATTGAGTAGTGCTAACTGGTTCAACAGGATTGATTTTAGCAGGTGGCATTTTGATATACTTTGCTTTCAAAGCCGTAAAACAATCTTTAAGTGGATTACGAAGAGAAACTGGCAACGGCTTAATGTCAGGCAAAGGAAACTGTTTGGCGAAAGTAAAAGGATTGTCTACCCACGAATCTGCTTGAACATCACTCATCTAATTCCACCACCAATCTCGGATTTTCTAACATTTCTTTGGCAGTTCGGCCACCGCCACGACCCATGGATTGCATCATCTCATCTTCTACACCAAAGTTTGCAGGATTTTCTTTTTCTTGTTCAATGGCTGCATCAATGCACTGTTGAGGGAATAAATCTTCATCCATAGTTTGACCTTCAGAATCTACTAATCCTTTAGAACTCCAGTAATCAATAGAGGCTGCGCCTTCGGTGTATGTCCCATCTGTTTGAAGTTTTCTCCCAATATCATACTTTGTCTTACAAGTAGCGCATTCATAAACATTGAAGTAAATACCTTTGTCTACTTGAATAATTGGGTCGCAAGCATAACCGAAATCATGGAATCTCTTTTCTAAAGTGGGTTCGGAGGAACTTCCACCCATAAATTGAGATAGATAATCGTTAATAACATATTGGTCTTGAGAAAAGTGTGTGGTGTGATTCCAATAATAATCTCCATCATTAGCAACCGTAGTTCCTTCTAAACTGCCTTTTGCTGGTGGTCTTAAATCGTTGGATGGAGTTTGTGTCCATCGTGGATAATAAATTGGGTCTTTAAGGGGATTTTCAGGGTCTTCACGATTATGATAAGAAATACATTCAGGGCTAACATCAACCCAAGTATTACTTCGCTTATCTCGGTAGGCTTCACGACTACGACCTTCACAAACCACAAAGGTAAAACCCGGTGCTGTGATTCCCAAGAGAGAATCTTCTCCGGGCGGTAGCAATATGTTTTCAGTTCGGACTTGTGCTTCCCACTGACGACCAATAGGATTATCCTCTAAATCACCGGGTCGGTATTTAAGTAAATCTCCCGTAGTGATGGTTTGAAACTCTGCATCTCGGTCTACACCAATTGCCTCAACTCTTGAACCTACTACTACTTTTAATGGCACTTCAGATTCCGTTTGTAATCTTTTCCAATAATCTTTCATAGTTCCTGACCCATCAGGTGCATCGCCATCAAGATTAACTAACTTAGTAGTTAAAAGTTCTTTGGAATCTTCTTTGACCTCTACTTCTCGCATTTTTTCTTCTAATTTTTCTTTGGCTACTTCTCCAAATGCTACGCCTTCTACATCATTAGGACACATTTGGATGCCTTGTCCTGTCATTGGCGGTCCAATAGGACTTTCTGGAATTGGCATTAAACTCCACATCTGCAATTGCATTTGCATCAAAGCAAACTCTGGTGCTTGTGGACAATCCATACGAATAGACCAAATCCTACCTCCTGATTCATCTAATTCTCCAGACCTCATGCTTCCGCCCAAATCTGCACCTGTTAATGGTTGTGGATTAACAATTTTCATTCGCATAGGTGGATTCATTCTCATTTTTGGATGTAATGCTCTCTGCGAGGGTTTCCATTCTCCACAAAAGACACATTCATTTTGTAGCATTCCATGTTTCCAAAAGTATTGGGCTGATTCTCCACCATAATAAGAAGAACCATAACATTTAAGACAAATCTCGGAACGACTACGAGCAAATGCACGAAGGGCTGGTGAGAATGGATATGAAACAGGAGTGGCGTTTCGGTAGCGAGCAACTTGTTTATTGACATATTGAGTGATTATTTGAATGCCCTCATCATCTGGCTCTTTAGTTCCTACTCGCCAACTGCTGGTCACTGTTCTTGCCATCTTGGGATTACCACCTTTGAAACAAATGGCTGGTAGTTTTTCATTGATAGAAATGTTGGGGACTAATGCAGTTCCAGAACAACTTGGATTGGGGCATGAACCCATATTGCCGACTAAACCACAGTTTTCTTCTCTTCCATTATTTATAGTAGGATAAATACCACTTGGTTTGGTGCTTGTTCCTGAAAGTTGCATTTTAGTATTGTCGTAACCACCACTCATCTCAACATCATATTCTTCTCCATTAGGAGGTGCATATCGGACAAAATCACAATCACTATTTGGACATTTGTAGCCATAAGGTCTTTGATGTTCCCCATCATAAGTTTCATAACCAATTTCTAAAGAAGGCATATACAAATAAGCATCTGAAGGTTCAGTAATTATTTTACCTCTTGGGGCTGGGCCTTTATAGGCGACTCTAAACATAAATGGTCTCATATTATATGTTGGGGCAATTTGTCCTGTGCTTTCATTCCAAACAGAAATACTTCGTTGTTGGGTTCGGCCTCGGTCAGACTCAACCCAAGTTTGCCATTTACTATCTTTAACAAGATGTTGGGTGTAAGATTCTTTGCCACAGCCTACATTAGAAACATTTGAAGAACCACAAGATTTACAATTGCTAAACTTACCTGTGACTGTTTCGTGGCAATCATTACAAGTAGTAACTTCATTACAACGAACACGACAATTAAAACGATAACCAATATCTGTCATACCGCCTCCTACATCATACTCTTGTTTTTGAAGTTTTACTGATGAAGTCCATTCATCATTTTCTAAACGAAGTCCAAAATCAACATACTCCCAATACCACATAAAATCCCTGCGCTGACAATGTGGGCAAACATGGATTCCTGAATTAAAAGATTCTATCCAACCAAATTGTTCATAACCTTGAATAAAGTTTTTCATAATTTGACAAGTGTTGTGTAAGTTTTCTCCACCGGGTCCTCGGAAATGGTCTACTACATCAGAAACCGTATCAACAATCATCTTACCTGTTGGGTCTGATGGAAACAAAGAATCAAAGATGTATTCAGAGTATTCTCTACCCTTTTCAGAAATATAAGTGTTGCTTTCATAAGGCATAATATCACCGTCCAATCATACATAGGTGTCTGTCCCAAGAACACGCCTCCAAGAACGCTATTCCTGCATCTCTTCCAGTTTTGCCATCAAAACCTTCTTGAGAAGTAGCATATAATCCTGCATTAAGATTAGAAAGTAAAACATTGTAAAGTTTGCTTCTTTCAATTTGAGAAACTATGTCTTGAGGTATATCTCCTCTACCCACCATGCCTGCGATGTCTGGTTTGTAGCCCATGCCCAATTGAAACTGACTCGGTGCTGGCTCACCACAATGAGGACACTTGCTAATACAATAATGGGCTGGAACCCAAATATCTTTGCTTCCATTTCGTAATTTGAAAAACTCAATGGGTCTGACATTTTTGGGATTTTCTATTCCATCATAAGTGCGAGTAGCAACTACTTCATAATCACCAGAACTAATGGAACCTACTTTTTCAGTAGTGCCTCCTGTTAGGGGGCAATTACCGGGGGTTGGGTTATATCCCAACCATTTATCTGCATTAGGGGAGTATTCTATGTTTAATGAGGCCAAAAGTTTAACTTGTTTCCAATTTGAAGGGTAATTTTGAACAGTTCTGGATAGACCCATTCCCGGTCCCATGTCTGTGCCAACAGGCATTTTGTTAGCCACACAATGAGCCACAGCAGGATATAACTGCGGCGCACGACCATGACCCAAAAGTTTTTGAAACTCTGGTGTGTCCTCGGCTGAAAGATATGGATTTCCTGCGGCGTGAGGGTCATAACGACCGTCATTGTAGCGATTATCTACTAATTTTCCTGCATCAAGAAGTTCACGATGCTTAATGCAACCCATGTTTTTAGCCGAGCCATCAAAACAACTACGGAATCCACCACCATAAGCATTCCACATAGCCTTACCCATACGAGCAACTTCGGCCAGTTTTTCTTTACCTCCAATGGTTAATTGAGTTCCATTGGCTGCGTTGTAATTGACGATAATATCAGATAATACATTAGACCATTGACCCTTTTTATTGCCTTCAACGGGCATGGAGTTAATTTCTTCTTCCCAACCACCACCTGCAACACCGGGATGAATGTTCAAATGTCCAATTTCATGTTGAATAACGAAATCTAAATCTTCACGAAGGCGTTGTTCTGGATAACCATGGTAGTTTCCCTCCATAGCCATAGAAAGATAATCTCCTGATAAAGAAATGTAGGTCATGTTAGTGTAGGCTTCGTGCATGGCAGAAGGCACAATAACAATTTTGTTAGTTAAACCATTGATGCCTCGCAAGCGATTTGCAGAAGTAATCAATTCGGGTGGTAGATTAGCCCCACCGGGTTTTTCATAATAACCAGCCGTCATCACTATCCCTTATGGGCTTCAACTACTTAAACTTTCTCAATAAGCCGTATCTTCTTTGAGAGATTCTGCAAACATGAACTGATAGTTAAGTAGGTCAGTCTTGGACAAGTTTCCTGTGTCTTGTAGGTCTCCACCATTGTAGGTTTCAATAATGTAGGCTTTCTTGTCATCATCTGTGGAGGGAACAACATTAAGGAACTCTCCCTTCTTGGTTGCCCAGTTAGAAGTGATACCCATAGTAAAGTTAAGAGTTACGAAAGCCGAACCTCCTGATTGAGTCGCTGCTTTTTTGCCAGTTAGGTTGGATTCAAACAAACGAACCCACAAACGCAAAGAATCATCACCTGTGTATTCAGTAGACATAGGCGCACCTGCTGTGTGGGCTAATGGGAAGCAAGCCATTAAACCTTCTTCTTGTAGGTTCACTTCTATTCCATTAACTTCAAAACTGCCTGTGGTAATATCTTTACGAGCAGGGTATTGAGTAACAAACTCACGACAAGCCGACATTAACTGATTAAAAGTCATGGTTTCGGTTGAACCTGCGGATGCGCTTTGAATCCGAACTCCTTCGCCCAGATAAGATGCAAATGCCATTTCAACTTTGTTGAGTTGGGTAATCATTTGGTCTCTTTGCATGGAACTGGCTGAACCTGCAACGCTGGCTCGCTTAGAGGGTTCTTTGACTTCCATACGGCCTGTAATCATTAGGGCTTGGTCTGCAAAAGAAGCGGCAACTTTTTGTGATGCTGAAGTTTGGGCTGCGGTGAAAACATCGGTTGAGCCTCCTCCTACACCACTTGTTCCATCCAGTTGTAGCATACGACCCCATGTTCCGATGGAATCTTGATAGGTTCTCCATGGGAATGCAGTTGTATCTGAATAGCGTTTTGCGTTGGCTTGAGTCTTGGCTGATAATTTCTTAGAAGCAACAATCGCTGTTGGATTGGCAACTCCTGAACCTTTTCCGCCCGGTGCGCCTTTGCCTGAAATAGTATCCATAGTAGAAGCCAAAAGTTCTAACAAAGTTTCACGGTCGTCCGAGAACAAGTTAGGTTCGGAACAGATTTCACCACGAAGTTGGTAGTAATCATATAATGATTGGTCAGCCGTAGTCTTAGAAGGGTTAGGATTGCTGAAAACACGACTTAGGTAATGGTTGTAGTTAGATTGGTAATCATCACCGTGAGCGTAAGTTCGGTAAGGCTTAGTTAAACTTTGCATAGTTGCTGATTTTTCATTTTGACTAACCATGGTGGCAATATGCCAATGAACAGGTGTATATTTGTTGCCCACATCTGCGCCTGCGGCAATCAATGATTTATGTAATGGAATCAACACTTGTTGTTCATACCAGAAGAGTGCAGGTGCGCTCTTAAGTGCATCTACACATCGGCGGTAATACAAATCCCAAATGTCCATTAGTGGTAATCCACCTTGGCTGAAACCAATTGAGGTTTCTTGAAGTAGATAACCATTGACAATGGCTTCACGAATCCACTCTTGTTCATTGTTGAACTGAAGACCTGCTGGCAATCCTTGGATTTCTCCTTTACTGGATTTGGCACGGCCTAATCGGTGAGCAGTAACATAAGGTAGTCCATCAAGGATTTCTTGACGAGTAACATAAGACTTTCCACGAAGGAAGGCCAATGCTGACGAAAGTTTTACCAAAGAGTTAGTGAAACGGAAACCAAGAACACGGTCAATGTTAGATGGTGTATGCTGGGAATAAGTTCCTCTAATGTCAGATTGTAGTTTAATGTTGGACTTTCCTTCTTCGTTAGTATTGGTAGTCACCGAGAAATCCATAAGTGGAGATTCATTGAAATCCTCTTTAGCACTTACATTGAAGGTATCATTTCCTGACTTTAGTGTGGTGTTGCGAGGAAGGAAACGCTGGGTGAAAAGAACTGAAATATAAGAGATTTCACGCAAAGCATCGTAGGTGCTGGTTCCGGGTTGCTGACCCGGTGGTGCGAATCCAACTTGTTTCTGAACGAATTGCCACAGATTAGCAAGATTACCGAATCTTAAAGCAGTGAATCCAATGTCTCCACCTGCGGCTAACTTAGCAACAATTTGTTCTTGTGGGGCTAATCCACCGCCACCACCGAAACGACCACTCAATTGTGAGTAGCGTTCACCCAGAGAGATAGACTTAAACAAAAGTTCCATATCAATACGGTCAATAAACGCAAGGTCGTTTCCTTTTTGGTGAGGGTTAGTATCCATCCAAGCAACAAAGTTTGGAGAATCAAAAGATTTACCACGGTATTCTACCTTTCGCTCGGCAATCAGACCCAGAACTGCGTCTTCCACACCAGCCTGTGAACGGTTGGCTTCGTTAAAGAACTTAATGGGTTGAGTAACAATCGGACGAGGCACTGGTTCAAACTCATAAGTTGAAATCTGGGCATCACGGATTTTATCAGTGACCGTAGATTGTTGAATCTCAATACCATACAATACTTCATCAGCACGCTTTTCGTAGTCAATCTTTGCCACACCAATTTCTTCAAGCATTTCTTCAAGAATTGGCTTCCACTTTCCTGAAATACGAGCATCTTTGCTTCGCAAGTCTACAAAGTTTTCAATGAGATATTGACGGAATCCGAATCCTTCGGAACGCCCTGCATCCGTGAATAAACCGTATCCATCTTGAATAAACTCTGTTGCATCTCCTTGTTCTAAAATCCAACTATAATTTTTAGTGTTTTCAGTTTCAGCCGCCATATTCACATCTGGGAAACGGATTTGCATTGGGAATTGATGCTTGTTGCCTCGGACATCAAATACTTCATAAATCAATGGTGTTCCAAAATCAGCCAAAGTTCCATCAGCGTTAAGCAACTTAATAGGTGCTACTACGGTTTGGATTTGGTCTTCATCTAATTGTTTCAAAAGTTCTTTACCTTCTGACTTTCCTTCTGATGGGTCAGTAAATCCTTGAACTGGAGCCTGAACTACATAGCAATTGTTCAATAACTTGTAAAAGTTTTCAATTTCCAAGGCTTTTTTCTGGAATGGTTCACCATCACGCTTGCCAGAGGGGTGCAAGAAAGCCAAATCATAAAGATAAGCACCTGAACGGTTGCGACCACCGGGGCGATTCCAACTGGTGAAACGCCATTCGTCCCAATCGTTGCGAACTGTTTCATAAGCGGAGTTTGAGTAAGTTAGGTTATATTCCATACCTGATGGGTATTCTTGAGCAACATAGGAACGATTCTCTCCGAATAATTCTTCCATAGTATATGGGTCAGCACGGATTGGGGCAACGAAACGAGATTGTTTGTTAAATCCATAAGAATTGCACAACAGAACTGCTGCGGATTCAATAACAGTGGTCTTACCTGTTCCGGGAATACCAGACAAACGGCAAGTAGAATCTTTCATCAACCATGCTGCAAAGAACATTTCTAAATGTTCATAGTTATCAAAACCGAAAACTTCTCCGAGTTGAGTCATAGCCTTACGCACTGGGTCAAGTAGTTCAGTGTGTTGTTTTTGCTTGGCTTCCCAATCTCCTAAAGTAAGTTTTGCACGGAATACTTCTTTGAGAGCAGTTCCCATATTTTCTGGGCTAAATCCGGGTTCAAAAACGGTGGTCTCAAAGACTGAATCTAAGGAGAAACCTTCGTAACCTTTGTCAGCAAGTTCCATACCTGCATCATCTAAGTCAATAGTATTTCCGTCAGCATCCAAAGCAACCATATTCAAAGGACTACGATTCTTACCAGTAAAAATCTCTAAAGAGTCAAGAGCAGTATCAATAACTGTAATCTTAGCGAACTCATCTAAGTCTTTGTAAGTAGATTTAGCCACTTCTTCTAAAGTGCTAACACCATCTTCGCCAACTAATGCGGTGAGTTGTTCTTTGATTGAACCTGAAAGTTTTGAAACAACTGGTGTGGGTTCAACTACTTCTTCAATTAAAGTTTCCATTACTTCTTCAACATCTTCGGGAACAGTTAGTCCCATATCTTCTACTTCATCTACCATTCTAATCACACCTTTTGTTCCATATCTAATTCAACAACTACTGTTTGTGAACCAACACCCATAATAATGTAGTAAGAATCACCTTGCTTTACCATACCTGTTTGGCTAACAATATCTCCTTTGCTTTCACGATTAAATCTCTTGGACAAACGGTTGGAACGACGAGAGGCTTCTAATGATTCATAAATATCATCTAAATCTCCTGAAATAATCTGTATTTGTGGGCGTTCTGTGCTTTCATCTACACTAATTGTTCCCATAATTTCGGAGTCAGAATTGTCAATAGCACGGAAACGGTCATCTCCATCTGGAATCAACATAGTGTCTCCACCATCAAAAGTTATTTGAACTTGAGAATAAACTTGAGATATGTATGTTTTACCTGCGATTTCTAATTCACCTGTTCTTTGAAGGTTGCTACTATCAATTTCAATCTTTTCAATACCTTCTCCTGCTCGGCGCATAGCACCTGCTTTTTGTAGCATAACCTTGTTATCTTCTGTCTTGGGACGAAGATTACGAACATCATTAGGGAATAAAAGATTTTCCATGTTGGCATCTACGGTAGAGTTAATGTCAAAACCGGGGAAAAGATTTGAGCCATCAGTAAGTGCGTTCTGGTATAACAAAGTAAAGAAGATTCCTTGTGTTTCTAAATCAAGTTCTGTATCAAAGTTAAGTGCTAATGGTTGAAGAACCTTTTCATCCATCTGGCTCATATCATAGGTATAAGATTGAGGAGTTCCAAATTGAATTAAACGACCGCCAAGTGCATAAAACTTTCCACGGGCTGCAAACATTTGAGTTGTTGGGTCTTTTCCTGCGGTAACTTCGGCTGCATCATACGCATCAGCATAACAATTAGCAGGAAGTCCCATGACTCCACGAATAGGGAATCCATAATCATAAATAGCCCCAGTCTTTTTACCAAAATCAATAGGGTTTCCATCAAGCAATACTGAAGTAATCTTGTTGCCTTTGGCGGGTTCTTCTACGGTGATTTCACACTTAGCAAAAACATATTCGGACTCATCTTGAGTAGCAGCAATCATTTCTCCATTAACACTAATGAAAACTTGATTTTTGTCGCAATCCACAATGAACTTTACTTGCGGTGGTGTTGGAACTTCATACTCTTCCCCTTCTTCGTCTGTGATGGTGACCATATCTCCTTCCATGTCAAAAAGTTTTGACGGTTCTTGCTCGGCAGTAATCCAAGCAACTTCTAAATCATTGGATAATTTGGCTGCATCTGGGGTTCTCATAGTAATAGAAATCTGTCCAGACTCTACTGAAAACTTTCCTGCGCTGGCAACAAAGGCTTTAGAAGAAATCTTTCGGTCTGAAGTTTTAATAGTTGGAGTGCTTGCCCCATTGACAACAAAAACAGACAAATCATCAAGAGAAAGATTGTCTTTGAAATCATCAAAACTTACGGAAACTGCTTCAACTACTGGTTCGGGTTCTACTGCTGGTTCTGGTTCAACCGCAGGTGTTGTTGGAGTTGGTGGAGGAGTTGCACCTGTGGTGGAAGTTGGTGCGCCAGAAATTGATGGTGGAGTTCCTGCATAACGCATGAGTCCACTTCCAACTTCGTAGCGAGGATTGGTCACTGGAAAATCAGAAGTAAAAGTTGTGCCTGAATTAGATGCTACATTGTTCAAAAGTGCAATCCACCGAGGGTCGGGTTTATTGGTATTAACAATAGATTCAATGTTGATAACATCCCAACCAGTTTGATTAAAGTCTGTTGCTTTCCAAGCACGACCCTTTCCACCACCGGGACTTCCCATAGGAGATGTTCCTAATTCAATACTACGCCCTGTGGGTAGATTACGAGTATAGTATGCGTCAATGTTGTAGGCGGATTCTCCGAAAGTTGAAGCAATCCAACCAGAGTTGCTGGTCCATGGAGTAGATACTGAAGTAGAAAAAGAAGCAGAAGGAACTGTGCGTAGTTTCTTTTCGGCACGAGGGGAAAATGTGTGTCCTTTAGAAATCAAGTAATCAGCCATATCAGGACCAATTTTGCGAATCCTACCTGCTTTGCCACCTTGTAGCCAGAAATATGCCAAGATATAATCTACTGCTGTGTCGCTAACACGAACCATACTTAGAATCACACAGTCCAACTACTTAAAGATTCCGACCAGATTCCCTAAGTTCTAAAATTAAGTCAGCACGAGTAAATTGATAAACTCTGGTGAACCATTCTAAATGCAGACGCAGAAAGGTAGTGAGCCTACGAATATCAGGATATTTAATCCCATAAGGTTCTAAGGCTTCTATGAAATCCAAAAAATTAGAATTAGCCCACACAAGTAATCCTTTATCACTCAAGGTGTTGATAAAATCCCAATCTACAATTAACTTTTGAAATAATTGATTCTGTCGGTCATCAAAATGAGTTTCCGAAGGGACAAAGTAAGGGTGAGTAGCAATAAATCTTTCAGTGAGTTCTAAATAAGAATTGACATGAATAGAGCGTAGCCAACTTAGCCAATCTTCCATTTTATGGCTGCAAAAATGTGTCCAAATCGGATTCATAACTAACTACTCCAAAACTTCATAGTCAGAAAAGTCTACCATAAAAGTTTCAGCAGGTGCGATACCGGGGTCTTCAGGCAAAACAACTTCTTCGTAGTTATCTACTTCGTCATCGGTGTCAGTAGGTAGGGCAGTATCGGCAGGACTTTGGATTTTAATATCTTCAGCAGAAACTCCTGCTTTCGCCATCAAAGATTCCATACTTTCTAAGCCACCACCTTCTAATGCGGCTGGTGGTTCTAAACCTGCTACTGATAACGGGTCATATTTAAGAGCCGAATCAGGAGTTTCCATTTCGTCAAATTGGGCTTGGGATGTGCGCTCATAATGCTCGGCTTGATTTTTCATGGCTGCTTGAATCTTGGAAGTTCCAGAATCAATTACTCCTGCTAAATTATTATCTTCAGCGAGATAATCTACTCCTGTTTTAGAAGCGTCTGCACCGTTGATTTTGTTTTGACCATCTTTGGCTTGAACTTCTTCTATGCTCAATCCTGCTTCTCTGGCTAATTGTTCTAATCCACTAATACCAAATTGAGTTTCTTGCTTCTGAAGTGTGGAAGAAGTTTCATAATGGTTGCTTTGGGTTTTACCTGCCCCCAACATTTCAGACCAATCAATAGGTTTGCTGCTGGTAAATGGGTCATCTACAATTTCAATAGGTTCGGGTGGTTCTTCTACAATAGATTCACCAATAGATGTGGTTTCCGAATCTTGAAACAAACTTAAATCTGCGGCTTCTTCTTGAGCCTGTCGGATTCTTTCTAAGAACTCTCGGTCATCTTCCCTCACCCCACCCCCCCCCCCCCCCCCCCCCCCCCCCTCCCCCCCCCCCTAGAGCCTTTTGACGACCTCCGAAATAATCAGCAGCGTTTGTGACAACAGGGGCAATATCATTCCAGAACTCGGCCAAACTCATAATTCCTGAAACAGTTGGTGATTCATTAACAGCATCGCCTACACCATATTTATCTAAGAAATTAACCAAGGGAACAAGAACACGCTCTCCGAGTTCAGGGTCAAGGTCATATTTTCTGGTTAAACTGGCTACATCGTCAGCACCCAAGACGGATGCTAAACTTGCATTAGATTTGGAGGAAGATTTTGCTTTGGATTCAGGAGTCTTGGATTCGGATTTATCTTCCGAAGTGTCGTCCCGAACTAAGCCGCCGAAGTCGCTCATACAATCACTATGTTGTTAATACTACTTAAAAGTTCTTAAAAATCTCTTCTGCTTGAACTTGTAAAGATTGAATCCAAGCCTCATTATAGGTTTCTCCTAAGTTTTTTTGAAGTGAAACTTCAGAGGAAAGAGTTTTCAGAGATTTAGCCATTAAGTTTTGAATGAATTGTTTATCACTACTGCTCGCAGGAATATCTCGGATAAAATCAGATAAGTCCGAAGTCATTCTCCGAAGTTCCGATTCACGGGCTGCTGTTTTAAGAGTTAAAATCTGTGCGACAAATGACGAGTCTAAAGTTTTAAGAATACGGTCTCTTAATTTTAAGTCATTGTTGTCAATAGTTGAAGAAATAGATTCAAAACTTTCAAACAAATTGTTAATAGTTTCAGCATCAGCCACAATTCCTAATGATTGTGAGAACTCTCGGAACTGGCCTTTGATAGTTGCGGCTCTTTGAGATTCTAAATGAGATTGGAATTGTGTTAAAGATTCTTTGAAGGTGGACAAATCTGCCACTAAGTTTGAGATGTCCACTTAATCACCTCAATAATGCGGACCATTACGGCGGTTGTAATCCGAGAGGAATAATCCTCCAACTCCATTTTGCATAGATGCGTCATAACGAGCCTTTGCGTGTTCAGCAGCAGCACGCTTAGTTTCTCTTTCTTCTGCTTTCTTCATGTAAGATTCGGCTTCAGATAATTTGGTATCAAAACGGTCAATTGTGGCTTGTAGGTCATCAATCTTACTCTTGTAATACCATGATGTTCCCAAAGCACCGATAACTAATCCTGCTACGACTCCCATAGCGGCGGCGGATTTATTGCCGACGGCAAATCCAGCCGAAGCGATAGCGGGGCTGGGGGATGAACCTTCTGCTGATTTAGAAACAGATGTTGAGCCACCACTACGACGAGCCAATTCACGATGAATGTTATTCAAATCTTCTTGAAAAGTAGTCAATTCTTCTGGTGAGTTAAGTTCTGTTCGGCTCATACTACCTAAAAGTTCCATAAGTTCTGAATCATTCATATCTTGAAGTTTAAGAGTTTTACGAACTTGAACAGTCTCGGCAGCAAATACTTGGGTGGGTTCAACGATACAATCTGTGATTTTACGGAAACCTCTAATACCCCGACCACGCTCTCCTAACAAATACTTACCCGGTCCTGTTTGATGTGCCAAACCGACAAAATCAGTTAAGGAGATTTCTTCATCCGATGTTAAGATGTCTTGTGTGCCTGAGTTCTTGATGCCCTTTTGATAACGACGCACAAAGAATGTCATACTCTTACATTATGGAACGACTACTTAAAGGTTCTCTTTTTCGGATGTTTCAATCCGAATCAAGACCAAATGTTAGCCAAATGTTCATAACAAGTGTCTAAAGTTTCCTCTGACACCGTAGATTCTGCATCTGCTTCTGCTTGAATCAAACTTAAGTGAGAAATTAAATCATTAAGACCATGAAGTGTATTCATCATTTGTCTCCATTTTAGATTACGGATTTTGGAATAAAGATTACGAGCATCTGCACGGTCTTCATAGCCTTTTTGAATCAAATATCTTTTGAGAGATAATACATCAAGTCTCCATCGGATTCCACCACGACGCTCTTTGGATTGAGCATGACGGAACATGGGTCGGTTTCGTAGAATGCCAATAACCTCACGAGAGGTATATCTTTTGGGCTTCAGAGTAAGCATTTCTTGAGCAATATCGGTAGAAAAACCATAACCTTCATTGTCTAACATATAATTGACAATATCAAATACTAAAGTTTCTACCAACGGTAATGGCCGTGGTTTCTTGGGTGGTTCGCTCATTTAAGACCCGCCTTACTCTTCTTCGGACGGTTCTGGGAGGTCAAGGTGAGTGCGAACCATAGCCGCCTTAGCAAAATCATAGGCTTGCTTGGCTTCATCAAGGCTCATACCTTCGGCTTTCTTTTCTAAGATGAACTTTTTACGATTGCTCTCAAAATCCATCAAATCCATGATGGCTTGATTAAACTCATCAAAAGCAGGTGCTTCAAGGTCTGCTGGATTAGCAAAGAGTTCTTCAATTTCTTGTTGAAGTTCGTGAGGGGTCAAGGTCTGGATTTGAACGAACTCCTCAATGTCGTCATCAAGGCGTGAACCTGCGTCCATAGTGTTTGTAATTAACTTATCAATAAATTGTTCTGCCGCTTTTCTTTCTACTCGCATTCCAATTCTCGGCCAATACCTAATTTCGGTCATAATACTCCTAAGTCAGCACACCTACTTAAAACTTCAGTTTTTTCGGATAGAATAAACATGATTAGTTCCATCAAGCAAGGCTTTGGCTACGGCCTTGTAATCAGTGGTCTTATCGCCATCTAAATAGTATTCTTCTCCTGATGCCATAGCCACTTGGACTAAAAGTTCTAATTCGTAGTATTCATCACTCATGCAATTCACCTGCCCAATGAATCCAAGATGAGGATTGGTTGCCATTCTTACTTTTGAAAACACGACTGGTTCTAAATCCTTCAGCCGAGCGAACTTGGTCAGAAAACATACGGCCTTGACATTCTAAACTCCATGGTTCTTCAGAAAACTTTTTACGATAAACAAATTGTGTATCTTGTTTCATTTCAATAGGGCTAAAAACCATGCCAAACAAAGTATCATAAGATAATTCACCAATCATAACATGAAGACCAGTTCCACTGGAACTGATACGATACCAAACTTTTGAGGGAAAGTCCTCCTCTAAATTGTTCAAGGCTGCTTGAACCTTTGTATCTTGGATACAAACATCATCCCAGTCAAATGTTAAGCCGACCATGCTAATCTATAAAGCGAAAGTCTTACTTAAACTTTTGTAGACTTGTCAGAAATCACAAAGCCTGAACCTGTTGGGTTGCTGGCTGGGTGTGAGTATGGATTTCCTGTATCAGTCATGTGCATAGAGTTATCAGTTTCGGCTTCTTGTGTGTTCTCCTCAGTTTCAGGAACATAATTGCTCATGCCTTCTTTAATGTAAGTGCGAGCCACAGAATTGTGGGCTTCTGGGTTATCCTCAACTGATGCGCCTTCGTGAGCAGGACCTACTGCTTGAGATGGGGAGATGGAAACATCATCTCCTTGTGGTCCAGACCAGAAATAACAACGGTCGTGTTCTTCCCAAGTTGGGTCTTCTCCATCTACTTTAGGATTCTCAGCGTTGTAGCGTTCTTCCCAATGAGTAAAAGCGACACAATCTGGGTCGTCTAAACAGGCTTTGGCACACATTTCTGAACCCTTGATGTTCTTACGCTCATCAGGCTTTTTCAAATCGCTGGAACCATAAGCAGGGTAAAGTGAACCTGTTTGAGTAGCAAACTTAGATGTGGCTTCTACACAAGTGCCATTATCACAATGAGATTTATCAGCCGTGCATCCGAAATCATCTTCACATGAACCTTCGGTGGTTGTAGGTGGTGTTTGCACTCCTCCGCCAGTAACTACCGTAGTAGTTTCTTCTTCTTCTTTGTCTTTGGTAAGGACATGGTATCCTATACCTGCGGTTACGACGGCTGCTAAAATGCCAATCACTTGAGGCTGCATGATTATTCTGACTCATCACGACTACTTAAAGTTTCTGATTCTTTTTTGAGAGATTTAACGGCCAATTCTGTGAGCAATTTGTTGCGCCACAAAACCCATCGCACAAAGAAAATATCTAAGAATCCGTGCATGACTACTACCATAGTCAAGGCTACAATCCAGAACCATTCCCAATCCATGTTATCACTGCCATGCGAGTTCTACGCTATCGCCTTTCTTACGACGCTTAACTTTACCAGTTAGGGGCAATAAATAAACATGATTTCCAAAACGATAACTTAGATTATCTTTAGCCCATGTCGCTTCAGCAATTTGAGGAACATGAACTCGCAACTTCTTATCATCTTCGTTCAATTCCAATGAAGGTGTGATTTGGAATTGAAGTCCTCGCTCTCCCCAAAGTGTGTGAGCAACATCCACGAGGCGGTGTGAGCGAGGCTCAAAAGGCAAGCGAGTAATTCCAACCAAACGCAAGTTTGAGGTGGAGGTTAGTTCCTTAAATCTTTGTAAGTAAGGTTGTTGAATATCAAACTCGGTTTTCAAAAGAGCCACAGCAGGATTGGACTCTGCATCTGCCCAAACTTCAGGAGTAAATGGCGGAATAATTTGATTTACTACAAGATGTTGAACAGGAATCTTCATGGTTTCTAAATAACGAACTGTGCGGTTGCATTCTGCGTATCCTGCTTCAGTGGGAATAGAAACCAAGTTCATGCTGACAAAGTTTGGGTCTCGCAACAAAACTTTAAGTTTCTCAATACGAGCGATGAAATCTTCTAAAAGATTTACCAGTTTAGAGGTATTTCCTTTCTTGATAAAGAATCCCTTGAGATTCTCAATCTTGGCTTTCATACGCAAAACTTTGAGTAAAAAGGTGTTAAGATAATCAGGTGCAGACAAGGCTTTGAGTGTGTGTCCAGTAGGTGCGGTGTCATAAACGATTAAATCATAATCTGAAGAATGGCACAAACGAGACATTTCTTCCATAGCAAAGGCTTCATCCATACCGGGAAAATTACTTAAGTCGGCTAACATAGATGAATCAAAACCGGGGAGTGTTCCAAACGATGATTCCATGTAGCCTTGTAATTGACCGAAAAAATCGGCGGCAAGAGATTCGGCATTAAGATTTTTCGCCCATAAGTTTTCAGAAACAGGTGTGTCTTCAGAACCTACTTTGATGCCCAGAGTGTCATCGGTGCTGTGTGCAGGGTCAGAGGAAACCAAGAGAGTTCTTAATCCTTGTGAAGCATGATAAACTGCCGTAGATGCCGAAATCGTTGATTTGCCAACTCCTCCTTTGCCAGTGAACAAGAGCAGATAAGCCATGATACTACTATGGGAGTAGCACCTATTTAACTGTTCACACCCATTCTATCTTGAAATCATAGTCAAACTCATGCAAATCTTCTTCAATTTCTATGGTAAGTGGGCATTCTCCTTCGTGTCCTTTGATGGCTATTGTGAGTTCAGTAGTAGAAAGTTCCATAGAGGGTAATGATAACATCAAAGAGGGTGAAACTAAAATCAATAAACTGCGTCCTGTTTCCGAGAATGCAAACTCTTCAGGAATACCAAACTCAATGCCTGAACTTTTACCCCGCCCTTGCCATATTTGTTCACCATCTAAAAGAAAGGTGAACTCTAATTCAGAAATATAAGAAATACCATTAGAAGGAATAGAAATCGTGTCCAAACAGATATTTTTAGGAATACCTAATGTGGCTAAACTTACTATTTCGGGGTTCAATGGGATGTCAATGACACCAATAAATTGGTTGGTCATAGTATTATTTTGGTTTTACTACTACTTAAAGTTTGAGTAAGTTTGTGTGCATATAGGCTCGCAGACTATCATTTATCGGAATCTAATTTCGTGTTTTTGGTATTTTTGGTAGTTTCCGAAGGGTCAGGCACATAATCTTGAGCCGCAGTATCTAAGTCCTTGAGAGTTTCAAATCCTCCTTTTTCCATAAAGTCTCCTTCTAAGGTATCTTCTAATCCTTCTTTCCAGACCGCAACTTGTCGTCGTTTGCTACGCATACGACCTGCACGCTCTTTTTGTTTCAATGTGGCTCGGTATTCATCTTGTTGCATACGCACCCAGTCTTCAATTTCTTCTAAAGTAAGACCCAATTTTCCTGCTTTAAGAATCTTGGCTTTATACCATTCTACATTTTCTACGGTTACACGGAGTCCTAACTTTTCAAGTTCCACCGCAATTAAAGAATCAGGACCATCAAATAACAGATAATCTACCCAAACACGAGCAGTTCTGCCTGTTGTTCCTGTGATTACCCCGACTCCAAATACCGTAAAGGCTTCATTGGCGGGAACTCCTGCTAAGGGCGCACCCTTTAATGCTAAACGACCTCCTGAAACTTGACCGTCTACATCTGTGCCTTGTATGGCATTTTCTGAACCTGAAATCACGAGTCCATCTAATTGAGTAGTCATTTGACGACTGGTGTAAATAGAACATTGTGGGACAAAACTATTTTTTGGAGGCCCGGGTAGATTTACGGTCTGGTCTAAGAAAGTTTGTTGAACTTTGCTGGCTAATCCAAAAGCCGAATTGACTGACATGATTCCTGCACCATTTACAGGGTCACAGAAGGTAAAAATCCATTGGTCTCTGTCATTATCCCAAGAACCATAAGTAGCATAACGAGTGGTGGAGTTTTTTCCCACGATGAACTCTTTATTCATTTCTCCTCCTTGTTGAGTTCCTGAACCTGTGATGGTGAGTTGTAATGGATTACTAAATGCCACTGGGAAGGTAGAAATAGTGCCAAAATCATAAATTAAAGCATAAGGTCCTGCGCCCGGTTGGTAGGCTAATAAACCATTCGCTAAGTTTGCATAAGGGTCAGTCTGACTTGGAGTTTCTTGATTCACTCCGGGAATATAACAATTTCCTGAATTACCCAGACCGACTCCTGCTAAAGAGAGGGATGTTTTCTCAGTAATAGGAATGGTGAAATCCTTGTTATTGGACTCTACTAAATCATCATCTATGACATAAGTTGGCGACCCTCCGAGGGCTATTTCCTCTGCTGCATTCTGGAAAGATGCTTTGCCTGTTGATAGTTCTTCGTATTCTAAATCTAAGGTTTGATTTTGAAAAACTGCGCCTACCCACATTGGCGTTCCTCCTGCCGTTGAAGGCATATCTAAACCTGTTTCAGTTATAAACTGTCCTCCTGCATAAGCCACAGGAGCCAAACAATACTCTTTTCCTCCAGCACCACTGGGAAATCCATTACCATAAATAATATCTGGTGAATTGGCTCCATAAACGACACATTGTTTAACACCACCGATAACGGCATTGTTTATGCCTACTAAAAATGTATTCAAATAAGTATCTACTGTATTGTCTGGTAATGCTTGAGTTATGGTGTTAGCAAAGGCTCCTGCGGTAAGGTTAATAGTAACATCAGTAGGCACTATGAAATCACCGATACCTGCGCTACGGGAGGCCACACCAACTTTGATATTACAAGGTCTTCCGTCAGGATAACCTCCGAAAGTAGTGCCATATTTACCATACGAATAAGAAGGTAAATCTCCTGTATAGACTGATTTCCAACCTGCAAAGAATGGTTGAAAGTTTTGTAAAACTCCTCCTGCGAACTCGGCTACTTGTCCACACATTGTTCCGATACCAGTTCCTTTGGGATTATTGAAATTAACTGTGTCGGCAGACCATTTCAAATCATAAACTTTAGTAATGATGTGTCCATCTCCTCCACTGTATAATAAAGCATCGGTTTGCTCGCCACTTGGAATTGACCCGGGTTCTACCCAACGAGTTGTATTAGATTCCATATTGATAATTCCATCATTCCGGGGAATAAATAGAGTGAGATTTGGCTGACCGACTCCAGCATTATTGTAAAAACTTGCTTTTTTCCAACCCCACGCTTCAGCCCAATTCAGCATCATTGGTGAGCCTTGCATCTGCGGGTCTACCAAATTGCCTTGTGCATAACTATTGGGGTCATACTCAAGGTTAATAATGTTTCCCCAACCCACATAAGAAATACCAGTGGGTGTGCTATTGCCTGTATAAGTTCTTTGAGTTCCTACTAATCCAATACCAATCTTAGGGCTTCGGCGTGAATCATTCACGACATAATCTGGGTTAGGAGGGGGGCTTATTACTTCAGAACCATACAATTGTCCTAATCCTGTGGCGATATTCACGCCATAAACACCGGGTTCACTATCATTGTTAATTGAGACTGAATCTGCGGCCCCGGGTGGTAATTGATAAGGCAACCTCATTGGAATCATATAAACAGCCCGGGTTGGAATGTCAAAAGGTCCTGTGGGTTCTACATAACCCGGTGGTGGGTCTGCACCAACTCGTGGGTCATACTGACCTCCCTTTACTGCATTATAGGCTCTCATAATACAAACGAAACCATCCCATGCAATTCCTCCAGAACCCGCAGCATACAGGTTGCTAAAATAGGCTCGGTAAGAACCATACCAAATGTAATAATCATTCACATAAGTTTGTCCACGAATAATCCAATCTTCCACAAGATTTCCTGCTGGGTCAAACTTTTCTATACCTTGAAATGCTTCTACAAGTGCGTTGTTGAACTCACTTACACCATCAAACAGGAAGGCACTATCAAACCAATTTGCAGTATTACTTTGCCATGGCAACGGTGCGGTGTTAATATCGTAGACTAATCCCATAATAAAAACCTCACGGTGGAACTTCAGTAATAGTAAATGATGAAATCGGCAACTGTGGAAAATCTTCAGTAAGTGGAACTAAAGCGTTGCCTAAAAAATAAGTAATATCCCAATCCGTTCCGGGCGGGATTTGAATTGGAATCCAGTTTTTCAAAACTGGTGAGGCGGAAGATGTGATGGGATAGGGTGCGGCTGTGCCAGTTAGTCCTTGTGAATCTCTACCATCTAAAGTTTGATAGTAGGCTGTTGTGCCGATACGGATATTAACGAAACCACCGGGTTTCCAATCACGACCTTTGTTAAATAGACCGCCCCAATTACCCGGTGAAGAACCAACATACTGTAAAACGATATACTCGTCATCCCCTGTGCGATTACGATTTACCTGTGTAGCATCACCAATTCCTGAATAGAAAACAGATTGGGGGCGAACTTCCAGTTGTTTCACCTTAGCAGGTAAGTTTCCAAGGTCTGCAACAGCCCATTCCCATCCTTGACGACGAATTGACACCTAAATACCCCCTAATCCATAGGCTTTTCGCAATTGTTTGCGTAAATCTTCTAATTGTTGTTCAGCATTACGCTTCAAATTAGTTTTATTCAAGCCAGAGGTATGTTGCGTTTGAATTGCTTTATCCACAGAGGGAGGGGTGTCGGGGAGGGAGGTCTCTTTAATCTGGTGAGTCCAATCTGGTGTTTTTTTCTGAATAGGAACAACTTGTATATCTGGAACTTTAGCGAAACGGTGTGGGTCTGAACGACGCTTGCGAGAATGTAGTGTGCTACGCTCTCCCATAGTCTTACGACGCAACTCTTCTTTCTTGGCTTCTGCCTTAAGCAAAGCGTCCCAGTCCATGAGTAATCATGGTAAGTTCAACTACTTAAGTCTTCACACATTCTTGGAAGCACGGTCTACACGGCTCACACGCTTTCCATCACCCATCTGGCGGTATCCAGCAGGTTTGTAGGACTTAGCCATCTTACGCTTATCTTGTGCGATTGAACCTCGCTTACCTGATACTGATACATTGGAGATAAATCTTCCCTTGGTATCACGAGCGACATATCGGCTGTTGCCTTTTATGTTGTCAAAGCGTTGGCGACGACCATACTTGGATTCTGCGGAACCATACCAAACTGGAACTCCTTGTCCAGAGTCCAAAGCGGAGTTTGTTCCGTAGGAATCTGGGATAACAGGAAGACCTGCTTCGGTATCTGCACCGAACATATTCTTCATGGCACGGTCTACACGGCTAACTGGTTTTGCATCACCCATCTGACGGTAGCCAGATTTCTTGTAAGTAGTAGCACCTTGTCGGCGGTCGTTAGCAACTGCACCACGCTTTCCAGCGATATTGACTGAAGTTACGATTGAACCATCCTTGCGACGAGTAAAGTAGCGAGCGTTGCCCCAACGGTCTGTGTATCGGTCACGCTTTCCGTATTTTCGGCCTTCTGCGCTTCCATACCATTGTGGAACTCCACGGCCAGAGCCATCAGGCATACCAGCAGCAGAGGAAGTGTCTCCATAGGAGTTAGGAACGACTACATCGCCAGCATCCATACCTTCAGGTAGCCAAGGGTAGTATTCAGAGTTCATTACTGCGGAAACTTCTTCTTTTACATCAGCAACTCTTTGCTTAACTGCGTCTGTTCGTAGTTTGCCAAACAGGAATAATCCTGCGCCAATTCCAGTGAGTCCGAGAGTTAGGTAAGCGGCTGGTCCATAGCAACCAAGTCCTGCCAAATCTTTCATAGCCTTGTAGCCGACAAGACCACCACCAATGAGTAGTCCTGCGCCTGCGATTGTTCTTGCGTCCATGATAAGGACTTTGGCGGTTCTGATACTTAAAGATTTGCTAAGTTTAATTTAACGGGTGTTCTATGTTCTTATCGCCCAATGTCCAACGAAGAGTTTTGATAACACCCTCTAATGCTTTTTTATTACGAGCGCAATCTTTCATAGTCAATCTGTCGCCAACCTCTTGAGCCTCATAAAAACGATTAACCCATTTATTCATCATGCGCTCGGCAGCGTCTAACATATTTTCAATTTCGTCCCAATTACGGTCATAAGTAAAATGGTTGGTATCTTGATGGTCGCTCATTTCAGCCATAGTTTTCAACTCTTTTTTAGTGAAGCACCTTAATAAAGATTTACATTAAAGGACTATTGATACCTGCATATTCAAGTGTCCAACGAAGGGTTTTAATAACTCCTTCTAATGCTTTATGATTACGAACACTAATCCTCATTTGTTCCTTGTTGCCTTGCGCTTTGGCTTGGTCATAGGCATAACGCCATGTTTCCTGCAAATCTACTGCTTCTCTAAGCATTCCATAGACATCTTCACGACTACGCATAAAGTTTAATGGCATTCTTTGATACTTAAAGATTGTCTTTACGCTCGCACTTGCTCAAAGCAGAAGCCATAAACACCAATGTTTCTTTATTGATATTAGAAAAATTAACTTCTGAACGCTGAACTTTTTGGTTTCGCTTATTCCATGAATCAGCACTTCTTTTGTTTAAGGTAGAAAGTCTACGCTTGACAAATGTTTCTAACTCATTTCGGCTACAAAGGACACGCATTTGAACGGGTGTAAGTTTGGCGGGGTTCATAATTAGTGTAGGTTGTTTCACCTATTTAACACTACTCTACGAGGTAATATCCTACTACCGTAGCAGTAACGAATAGATTGCCTACAATAGACCCTGCAACGGCTTGTTTCCAAGGAATGCCTACTAACAAAAGACCGGGGAGTGTGCTAACGGCACGATACAGCGTAGCGGTGGTAAGTAAATAACCCGCACCGGGTTCGCCCTCTAAGATTTTCTGTGCTGCTTCATACGAGCGAGGCTTTAGAAACTCTTTAAGCAAACTCATGGTAGTTCCTCTCCGAATATCCAACTAAATGGAAACCAAAGAATCCAAAAAACAAAAGACAACAAGTTCAAGAGAAGATTCCTCATAGAAATCCTGTCCATCACTACCTGTTAGTCTTAGAGTTCAAACTCGTCTAAGATGCCGTCGCCATCATCGTCTGCGTCTAAGTAATCACTGACACCATCGTTATCATGGTCAAATTGACCTGTCATATCGTTGCCATCATTGTTCTCAAACCAGTCGGATAGACCATCGTTATCATCATCAAGGTCTGTTGCATCCCAAATGTTGTCGTTATCGTGGTCGTAGCGATAGGAAGACCAAGCACCGCCGATTTCATCAACATCAAGAATGTTGTCGTTATCGTCGTCAAGGTCTACACCGTCGTCCATACCATCATTATCGTGGTCTCGGCTGGCATCTGACCCGTTTTCATACAGGTCTTTCCAGTTGTCAATTCCGTCGTTATCAATATCAAAGTCAAAACGGTCTTCTATGCCGTCATTGTCATGGTCATAAATGTTGGTGTTGTCGTTGCCATCATTGACTTCTTCAGAATCGTTGATTCCGTCGCCGTCATCATCATTATCTTCTGCATCATCAATACCGTCGTTATCATGGTCTTGAGGTGAATCATCCATAGAATCTGGGATTCCATCGTTATCATCATCATTGTCTAAATCATCAGGAATGCCGTCGCCATCATTGTCATTATCTCCATTTTGGTTTTGGTTGTCCAACTGTTGGCCTTGTTGCTGTTCATTTGACTGACCTTGCTGGCCTTGCTGACCGTTCTGGGTTTGACCTTGCTGTTGTTGGTTAGCACCATTTTGGTTTTGGCCGTTCTGTTCTTCTAATTGTTGTTCAGATTGCTGACCGCCTTGCTGCCCACCTTGTTGTTGTTGGCCTTGTCCATTGTCTTGTTGCTGGCCTTGTTGTCCTTGCTGACCTTGCTGACCTTGGTTACCTTGTTGTCCTGATTGTTGGCCTTGCTGTCCAGCCTGTCCTTGTTGTCCCTGCTGTCCTTGCTGGCCTTGTTGTCCTTGACCTTGCCCTTGACCTTGATTTTGGCCTTGGCCTTGTTGTTGTCCTTGTCCTTGACCCTGACCTTGGCCTTGGCCCTGTCCCTGTCCTTGACCTTGACCTTGGCCTTGCCCTTGTCCTTGGCCCTGCCCTTGTCCTTGTCCTTGACCTTGGCCCTGTCCTTGACCCTGACCCTGACCTTGACCCTGCCCTTGTCCTTGACCTTGCCCCTGTCCTTGTCCTTGTCCTTGACCTTGACCCTGACCTTCGCCTTGTCCATTGTCTTCAGACTCGCCACCGCCTTCTGTGCCACCATCACCAGAACCCGCTTGGGACTCTTGATAATCTGGGTCGTATGCGTCTGGGATTCCATCTCCATCGGAGTCGGAGTATTCTCCATCGTTGGGGTCGTTAGGGTATGCGTCTGTGCCATCGGGCTTACCATCCCCGTCTGTATCAGCCGAGTTTGGGTTTGTTCCACGGGCATATTCTTGAGAATTGGTTAAACCATCGCCATCGGGGTCGCCGTTAGCATCTCCACCGTTAGTAGGGTTTAGTCCATTACGGACTTCCCAACCATCGGGTAAGCCGTCGCCATCACTGTCTGCATTGTTCATGTTAGTTCCTGCGTTCTGTTCTTCAGAGTTGGTTAAACCATCTCCGTCCCAATCTGCCCCGCCATCGGAGGGGTCAAGTGGGTCGCTACCATCAGCAGTTACTACACCTGCACTCATCGCAAGCATAATGGCTGTTAAAATCGTTAAAAATGTCTTCTTTAGTTTATTTTCTTTGTTCATTAAAATTACCTTTTATTGTCGTTCATAGGAAACCCACTGTTTCCTCTACTAAACAATAGGTAGTATCAACTACTTAAAGTTTGGGGGTAGTTGCTCATTCGGTAAAATAATTAGTTTTATCTTCATCGGACTCTTCTTCGTCGTCTGAATCTTTTTCAAAAACTTCTTCTACATTGATGTTGAACCTTCGGGTTTCACCAGCAATCTCCTTTTCAACAATTAAATTAAGTTCAAACTTGTTATCATCAATTGCTAACTTTTCTTCTACGATATGGCTGGTTTCTAATTGATTGTTCAAAAGGGCTTCAACCAGTTCTTTGATTTCTTTAAGTGTTTTTGCCAAACGGCCAATTCCACCTTGTTTTTGATTACGAGGAATATAATGATTACTATAATGGCTGGTATTATAAGCCGAATATGGATTGGTAGAATTATTCATCATGTCTCGGAAAAAGTCTTCCCAAAAATTAGTCATAGTATTACTATATGTAATGACTAATATAAAGTTATCTGTGTTCCCATGGTGCGGTGAAGGTATTATTGTTCTGACAAGTCAAGTGAACTGGTGATGAACCATGTAGTCTAATTGATGATTCACCGGGCATTATAGGTTGATTACAATGCAAACAATGATAAATCACAGTTAATCTACTCCGAAATAAAAATATCTTTCATCTAAGGCTTTGTTTCGTAGGTATTTGCGTATTTGTTCTATGGTATTTGGGTGCATAATAATTCCTCATAGGATTTCATCAAAAGAGTCATCTAATGGTGAACGAAACTCTTGAGATTCTGCACCATAAGTTTTGCATGGGTCTTGACCGCAACCGCAGTTCTTTTTATCTTCAGCCATAAACTTAGGTCCTACACCATCTTCGTCGTGGAATCCTTCTGCTTCCATCATGGATTCTTCTACAACCGCCTCAACATCTTCGTCTTCGTCATAATCTACATAAATGTTTTCCATTGGTGGGATATAGTAATCCATACGAACATCTGCTTCTTCAAAATCTATGCGCTCATTAGTATCTGGATTGTAAAGTGAACCGTCTGCCCTACTGCCATAAGTGGAATCATAGATACTAACTTCTTCAATTACCCAACCACTGGTCTCACTACGAAATGCTATTCTTTTAATTGCTTCTTCTGGGCTGATGCCTTCATCTTGCTTCAACTTACGAGGTTTGTGTGGTTTGCCTGACATGGTAATTACTTTACCTGACTTTTTAGTAGATTCTGCATCCCACTCATCTACATAAAACTTTTCGTAATCTTCAAAAGGAATATGCTTCTCCATTTGAGTTTCTGGTGAGTCCTCATGCAAACTTTCAATAATAATCATTGAATTAGGGCGTTGAGATAATTCACGAATGGCTTGATTTAACAACGGTCCAACTCCATTTTGATGTGGAGTTTCTCTGTAAAAGATGGTCTCTTCACCATCATATCCAGTAATCAAAAAGATGGGCATTATTATCACTTAGTTTGCTCTGATACTTAAAGATTAGTCTCTGGTTCTAAATCTTCATCAAGAGAATATCCTCTCGGCAGGTCTTCGGTTTCTTCAAATAATGCCTCTAAAGTTTTCTTAGTAGTCTTGAGGTTCTTTTGTAAGCAAACATCACAAGTAATTTTAAGAGAATGATGCAAAGTTTCTAAATTGTCCCAAGAGTAATCGTAAATAGATTTGTAGTAGTTATCATTCCACTTTTGCACGGGTGTTTTATTAGTGGTTTTAACTTGTAAAACTTCTGGCTCTTGAATGCCACAAAGTTCGCATTTGTTTCCTAACTTATGAATTAACCAAAGTTTTTTCTTTTGGCGCAATTGAGATTTAGAATCTGTGGCTTTACTAACAAGATTCTTAGCATCTTTGTAAGTTTCATAGTATTTCTTATTGTAAGCATCCTGATAGGCTTTCTTTTTGGCAGGGTCGGAATAAGGCATAGAATAACTAACTCGGTTCTGATACTTAAAACTTGTCTTCAAGTCCCGGGCGCAGGAATTAGCCGCCATTCATACCAATAGTTGCCTTCCCATGGGTCTCGGCACATCACTATTTTGAAATCATATTTTCCTTCACAGGCGGCACAATCAAGGAGGGGTGCGGGGAGGTTAGGAATATCTAATCCTTTCATGCGTCCTTTGATAAATCCTCGCTTGCACGGACAGGGTTGCACAAAGTATCACCCGAAAGATTCACCACATCCGCAAGATGATTGAGCATTAGGATTGTTAATCTTGAATCCACCGCCCATAAGTTTGTCTACATAATCAATTTCAATTCCATTAAGCAAATGGCTGGCTGTATTAGGAACTAAAACTTTTACACCATCAACTGATAATTCTTGACAATCAAAACCTTCTTCTACAATTTGCAGGTCATATACATATCCTGAACACCCACCCGATAAAACTCCAACTAACAAAGCCATGTCTTTATCATCACCAAAAGATTCTGCTAACATAAGTTTAGCCGTATCTGTAATAGTTAAGTCTACGGAAACTACTTCTGGAGTTTGTAGTTGAACGGGGCTGGCGACTTCGCAAGTTCCACAATCCATCACATCACCACCGCACCAGTAGTAAGCAAGGCTAACAAACCCGGAACTGCTGCAACCCAAACTTGCCACCAACGATTAGTGGTTTCTTCGAGTGTGTTAATCTTTTCTTCTAAAACTTCTAAACGAGTCATTAGAGGTGGACGACCGTTGCCATCACGAACCACTTTGTTCATATAGCCAACATCTTTTTCTAAAGTGTCCATTTGTTCAGTTAGTCTGGCTAAAACTTCCTTCATCTCTCCTGTGTCAGTGATGAAGGCGTTGATTAACAACATCAAATCCTTAGTAAAGGATTCTAAATCTTTGTCCATGTAATAACATAAACACTATTGATACTTAAAACTTACTGGGTTAAGTGTGCAATCAAGGCTTGTGCCTTAGATTGTAAATGAGTTAATTTTTCAGAAGTATGAGTCATTAAAAAGTTAATGTGGGAAGTGCGTTGATGGGCGGAGTTCAATAAGATTTCCAAATGTTGCATTACTTCACTTCCTATTAACCAGATACAAAATTGTTCCGAGTGCGGCAACACCTGTGAGGAAGCCACCAAAAGAAACAGAGCCGAACATATCTTTCTTAAGTTCACGGCGAGTTTGGGAAAAGTTTCGCTTATTAGAACGATTGCCTTTGAATCGGTCAAGATTGATACCACGAGGATAGCGTTTATTTTCGGCTGAAAAGGCTTCAGCCCATTCTGCATAATCATCGTCATCAATGACTGACCAGCCATAGATTTCATATTCTGAATACAAATCTTGAAGGTTGTCAAAATCGTCCCTATCAATAATCAATTCTACTAAGCCTTCATCATCTTCTTCAAGAACAGAATAACTCATATCTTCAAAACTAATACCTACGGCTGCAATTAACCAAGGTTCAAACTCTGGCTCTACTGCTACAAATCCTACCGAGTCCTCATCAAACTCTATGGGATAAAACTCAAGCACCATAAATAGTCTAATGCAGAACTGATACTTAAAGATTGGCAACGCTTAGGCTTATTAGAATAGATGGTGGAGCCAAACACCAAGAGAGGTGAGGGAAGAACCGTTGGTGAGGAAGGCGAGAACGGTTAGTGTTTGATGTTGGCTCCAATTAGTATTAGTATGCTTCAACTACTTATAGTTGAGCATTAACTTCTTCATTATCTACTGGGTTGAAATCAATTTCGCAAACATCATTATCACAGAAACGCTCTACTACAATCTCTTCACCCTTGATACGACCGAAAGAAAGTTTTCCAAGTTGGCTTTTCAGTTCATGGTAAGTGGATTCATCAATAGATTCATAAGGCATTTGTGGATATGCACCCAAGTCTAATCGGGGCAAGAAAGAAATACCTTTGAGTTGATATTGGAATTGGTCAAGAGCAGCCGCAATTTGAGAGCCTTCTGATTCTGGGTCAAAAGTTACGGTGCAAGATACTTGATTGTCTGCCCAATAGCGTTGTGCCAAAGATGCCATACCAAGTTGTTCCCACATAGAAACATTATCAAGAGTTTTAACACCCTCTCCTACATCAACAGGGATTTCAACTACCAAAGTAGTTTCTTCTGAACCAAAAGCAGGTTCAAGTTTGTATCCTGCTTTCTCAAGGGCTGGAACGAGATTTGAGCCTACGCCCAATCTCATACGACGAATGTAGTATCTGGATTCAGGGAAGTGAATACCGGGTGTTGCACCTGCCAATAGAGAAACTGTTCCTGATGGTTTGATAGAAGTAGTCTTGATAGAGCGAGGAATAGCCATCCAATCAGAATAGTTTTCATCAAGTTTCTGAATGTGGGTATAGCCTTTGTCCATCCATGCTTGTAGTTCTCCTAATCCTTTGTTAGCAACAAATTGGGCAATACCTGACATGGAACAACCAATTCTACGATTTCTAAGCATAACTCGGTTGGTTTCAGGCCAATGGGTTTGTCCCAAAGTTACAGTCTTGGCATAAAGATAAGCATACTTCAAAGTTTCTAAATAATCCTCTACTGAATCGTGGTTATTAGGGAAAGTTTCTACTAAACAACAAAGTTCATAGGATTCTAAAGTTTGTTCCAAACAAGGATTACCGCCTGTGGCTCGGCGGTCTTTCCAATTTGGGGCATCTGCCATTCGGCCATAGGCTTTCATATTGTGAAGCCATGCAAAACCGGGTTCACCGTTGTAGCGAACACGCTCGGCGGCAGGTTCATAATTCATTCCAACTTCTGCGAAAATAGAGTTATTAGAAGTCCAACCATATTCTGCTCGGTGAGGATTGACCTCATAATTCTTAAGGTCAAGGTATTCTTCTGAATCTGGCTCTCCAAAGACAATCTCTGCTGTGCGTCGCACATTTCCTGCAACTACACATTTGCCAATTAGATTCATAATGTCTACAATAGCAGTGATTGAAACTGGCTTGCCAATTTCGTGAAGAAGAATAGAGCGAACTGTTTGGTGCAGTTCAATCAATGGTTCTGGTCCTGATGATTCACCACCGAATCCACGAATAGGAACTCCCATTGGACGGATTGCAGAATAGTCAAACTCAATTACTCCTGTGCCTTGGGCATAGGAATCTAACAATAGTCGGAGGGACTCTACCCAGCCCTCACGAGTGTCAGGGATTTCATATAGTTCGCTACGGCGTTGTTCGTTTGGACCTTTGAGAATTAAAGTGCCAGCACCTTTGGTATCAAAACCTACTCCAACACCCAGCATAGAGGCATCCATCAAGAAACAAAACGGCGAGGAGAACTCACCTTTGAAACTTTCAGTAGATACGAAAGCACAATTGTTAAGGGCTGCGAAAAGTTTCTTTTCTTCAGTAATTGGTGTTCCCATAGCCCATAGTCCACGACCCGGTGGAAGGAACTTCATGTTAAAGATACGGTCATACATTTGTTGTGCCGAGTGTTGTGCTTTCCAAGCATTCCAACCCAAACCATGTGCGTCAATATGACGCTTTTGCATATTAAATGTGCCTTCTACAACTCGCTGAACTGTTTCCCACCATTGTTCATTTTTACCATCTGCCTTCATACGAGAATAGGTTCTGTGATAAACTAACTCTCCTAATCCATTAAATCCAAAAGGTGCTTTTTTCCTCTTGTATTTATTAACGAAATTATCTGAAAGTGTAAATCTATTTGTGTCCGTATCTGTATTTGTCATAATGATTTCTCCAACAATCTATTGCATGATTAACTCTACTACTTAATGCTTTGCTGCGGTCTATTTTTGGTCTTGTGCGAGGCTACGCACAATCACGAAATCCTCTGAAAGATTGTAGGTCCTCGGTTTGCACCGACAGTTACAAAATCAGGGTCTTTCTTCATTTTGGCTGATAAACTCCGTTTGGTTGGTATTTCTCTACGACGAGATTCAATCAATCTCGTGACCATGTTTTCTGCCGTTACTTTTTCGCCTACTGAAACCATGCGTTTAGCGGCTTCATAATTGGTTGGTTTAGTCCGTGTCATTTTTCATCACCTTCGGTTCGCTACAATACTAATTATCCTAACACCGTCATAAGGTTGCCAATCAAAACGCATCGGTATCTCTTGGCCTCCTTGTATCAAAATAGGTTGCGAGCGAATAGTAGCGGCGACAGATGATAACACTTCATCAGTCGTAAATGTAGTTACTGATACATCACTAAATGTAGCAGTTCTATCTTCGGATGTTAAATCAGGTTTCCATTCAATCGGTTCTTCATCATTTTTAGATAACCAAACAATCTCAAGGTCGGTATTTTTTCGGACTATACTATCAAATGCAACTGTCTTGCCTAATGTTTTCAAGTAATCTCTAACCTCTTTGGAACTGGTGTTCAAAGTATAGGTGTAATCAAAATCAGGAACTCCTGTTAATTTATTCATGTATTCTAAACGAAGTAATTTGATAACACGGCGAATGCCATTAGCCACTAAACAAAACTTACCATCTTCATAAGTAATCAAAAGTTCATCTTTAGTAGTCAATGTTTTGGTAATATCTTTGATACGGTCAATGACTACTCCGAGTTCAATATCTCCTTCACAATCATACGAGGCAAAAGCGGCGGGTTGAAGCCACGCATCAACCATTTTGAAACGGTTGGCGCACACTATATTTACTTTGAGTCCAGCAGGTGAAAAACGAAACACGGCTTCTTCAGCAATTTTTTCTAAAGTAGAAATTAAGTTTTTGATGGCTGGCACTGATAAACGGGCTTCTAATTTCATTCTGTCGCCTCCAATTTAGTAATGGTTTCAGATTTGGATTCTCCCCACTCTGTATTAAGGAAATCAACAATGGCTTGATAGGCTTTAGTGTGAGAACCAATTACGGGGTCAGATTCAAAACGATTCACAAAGTCTACTAAAGAAGCATACTCATCGTATATTTTCTTACCCATTGTGCGTCCAACTTTAGGCATTTGTTCCAACATAGCATGATGTTTGTTGCGAGAAGAAGAGACTACGGTAACTGGTCTAACTAATGAACCAAACTCTTTAGACTTGACTCGGTGAACTACCGAGTTCAGATAACGGAAAGTTTCATCAATAGATTCTGTGTAGACTACGGGAACAGATTCTACCGAAAGACGGTTAAGGTGTTGTTGTAGTGAACGAATACGGTCAGCATTAACTCCGTAAATATCTCTGGTTGAACCTTCAACCAATAAAACTGGCCGAACATTAGAATCAACGGCAGCCTCAATTAAACGAGAGATTTGATTTTGTAATCGCTTAGAGTTGAAACTTCCGTAAGCATCTGACCATGTTTTACGCTCAACTACCACGGCAATTGGTTGTTCTTCAAATCCTTGACCTTCTACTCTAAAATCTCCCACTGCTAAGGGTTCTACTTCTGCATTTAGTATCATCTCGGCCATAGCCTTGATACGGCCATGCTCGTGAGCATCTACAATAACTCTCGCCATAGTTAGAATAAGTGTTAGCACCTATTTGAAGTTAAGGCAAGTTTCGGGCAGTAAGATAAAACTCATCGGGGTCGGCATCACGAAGTTTAATAACTTGTTGTGAACCTTGTTCATCATAATAGAAAACTCTGGAAACTCCTGCTTCTTGCATGGCATCATAACAATGACGGCAAGGTTTGGAATGACGATTATGACCGTCTGCACCAAATCGGAAAACATACATATCAGCACCTTCGGCTCGGTTTTTCTGTCGTTGAACTTGTCGCAAAGCATCTCGCTCGGCATGAAGTGAGGCTCCACGATAACCTGCGGTATTATTGCCAAGGGCTATGATACGACCTCCACGAACCAAAATAGCCGACATTCCAATATAACAATCAGACTTCGCAGCAGCCCGCTTTGCCAAGCGTGTGTATTTCATGGCAGGTCTATTTTAGTATAAGAAAATACTCTTATTAAGTTTAGGCTTTATTTCGCAAAACCACGCTGTATCCACAATTACATTCGTAAATGTGTCCATGGCGGTCTTCCTTGAGAACCAATGTGTATCGGTTGTAAGGCGACGAACAAGCAGGGCAATCAATCTTCTGTGCTGGGGGATTCATTATCTTCAACCTCTGGTTTCTTAAACAAAACTTCGCCTTCTCCGCCTTTGGCATTTGGGTCAAACCAAACTTTTTCGCCACAGGCTTTACGGTCTAAATAATCTGCATAAGTTTCCGAAACTTCTGCTTCATGGTCGCCATTATGTAAAATAACTCTCCATGAATCTCGGTGTTGTTGCCCCATCTCAAGCATTTGGGTTAAAATATGATAGGCCATTCGCATTCCTTCGCCTTGTGGCCCTACTTCTTGGATACATTTTTGTAAGTCTTCTTCCATAATCTCAAAAGTCTTCATAATATCACCTAATACGGACGACCTACTTAAAAGATTTCAAGGAATTAGAGATTCTGTGATGGCTTCCATAACTGATTCAAAAGAAACTTGTGCGTCTTGTAATTGAATGGCTGCTAATACCGAGTTTCCGGGTGTGTCTTCTTCGTATTTTAACTGCAAATTACCTGATGAGTCATAACTCCATGAAAAATCTTCAAGTGTAGCACCAAGTTCGGAAAGATATTTGGTGAAATAATCATAAAAAAGGACTACTAATTCAGATTTAGCCTCATTTACATTAGCATAACAGGTTTTGTAGGGATGAACCATGCTGGCTCGTCCATTAGGGGCTATATTGCGGGCTGCAAAAATAGTAAGTAATGGGGACTCATCAGGTTTAGAAATCAATGTGGGTTTGGACAACCAATTTAATAATCCTAAGCGGGCTTCGTCATCGGTAGGCTTTGGGTCATCCCTGATGGGAACAAGAATCCGACGACGCATAAATATAACATTGGTTGAGCCGATACTTAAAGTTTTGGCTAAAGGCAATACCGAAGGCCAAAGAGATTAAATAGTCGTGCAAACAAAGTATTAGTATGGCGAAACGCCACCGAAAAAACCAATCAAAAAGAACTAAAACAAAAGCAGGGTATTGGGTGCAAAGTTATTCCGAAGCCAAAATTGATAATTGGTTCTTTAAGCAAAAGTTAAATTATGTTTATGAACCTGTTTTTTGGTTGGGTGAAAAACGCATCGTGCCTGATTGGGTTATCTTACCCACTCCTGAACTTGGTATTGATAAAAGCATCATTATTGAATACTGGGGGTTGGATTACTCCCCCAGCCAAATGAAACAGGTTTCTGGCTGGGTAAAAGATGCTGCCCCAAAATATCAGAAACGAAAGAACATGAAAGAAGAAGCATATTTAGAAATGGAAGATTATTACTATATCGGACTTTTGCCCGACGATTGTAATGATTTAGACTACTGGTTGCCCACTTTGCTTAATCAAGCGTTAGGGTTTCCGACATTTCAAATGGTAGACGAATCAAATGACGATTGCTTAGAATTAGAGAATGATAATTCCGTTCCTCAAAATCAGAAGGGTCAATCAAAGATTCAATGGAAGCGTATTCATCGTAAGTCAGATACTTACGCTTCATAGTTTCTAATGATTTCCAAAAATACCCATAGTCTTTTTCTACACGATAATTGCTTAAGCCATTATCTTCACGATACTCTTTAAGCGTATCACAAACAGATTGTGAATCCACAACTTCATAACGAATAAACTCATGTGCAGGCATAGCATCTAATGTGCCATATTGAGTAATAAGTTTAGTAGCCTTGACAGGACCTAAACCGGGGATTCCAGAAATGTTGTCGCTGGTATCTCCATTAAGAGATTTCCAATCTACAAATTGTGCCAACTCTACTCCTGTTGATTCTTCTATTGAATCTGGACTAATTACTTCTTGAACATTAGAAATACGCAAAGTTTTACCTTCGGGAACATCCCAAGCATAGATTTGGTGTAAATCTGAATCGCCAGTAAAGATAACAATATCTTCTACTTCATCATCTTCAAATGCTTCTAAAACTTTTTCTGCGATAAGGTCATCTGCTTCTTTGTAATCATCATAGATTCCAGACCAACCTTTTCGTGGGTGCATAGGATTGATACTCCACTTAGCAAAATCTTCTCGCAAATCGTGAATCTCATAGGATTCAGCATCATAAACGCTACTATCTGTTAAGATAGAACGATTGCCTTTGTAAGAACTTTGAACTAAGCCACGACGCTGGCGGGCTTTGATACCATCATAACAAACTAAAACTTCTGCGTTTCCATATTTGGGTGATACACGCAGTTGGCTCATTCTCAAATCAAGATACTGAAAATCATTAAAGACAGTTTTGCGACAGGCTTTAACGAACATATAGGCATTAGGCTTGGCAGGTTTAACAATCCACTTGTAATGCGCTCGTCGCATAGAGCCTTTACGACTCCAATGGCGGGCGTTGCGACCCACAAACCATCCTGCATCAATCAGAACCAGTCTTTGTTTTCCCATTTTTCTTACCTCCTTTGTCTTTTTGGTAGCGTTTCTTGAACTCTTTGACCTTATGTAGCGGAGTTTGTGCTGTAATTGTGGTTTCACAATCAGAACAACTCCAAATACCACAAAGCAAACCGTGGGCTTCCCACTCTTGCTGTTGCTTGGCTTTCCAACCGCACAAAGGACAGTCCATAAGTTTAGTTAAATACACTCACTCATATAAAACTACCTAAGCAAAGCATAAAGTAAAACTCCGCCTACGCCGATAGTTGCACCAACTAAGGCTAACGGATTTACGCCTGTTTTCTGGGCAACTTGGGTGGTGCTGGTTTGAGTAGTAATTTCCACAGGGGCGGCGGGTGTATTCTGACTCTCCGTAGGAGAGTCGGTTTGTCCCCAACCAGTTGGAGTAGGAACAGTAAATCTTTCGTTAATATCTAATCTTGGGTCGGCACAAGCCCCTGATGCTTTAGATTTAACTCGGACTCGCCAAACACCGGGAGAATCAATAGTAAAATAAGCAAGGGCTGGCATTGGGTCTTGACCTGAACCATAAACTTCTGTTGTTCCTGCTAAAGTGGTGTCGTGAACTGTGCGTAGCACACCTTCGTATTCATTGGTAATCTTGATAGAAATAGTGTGAGCCGCCGCAGCCGCATTATGATAATCAAAACCGAGGAAATCTGTGTCGGTTTCATAACTTTCAGCACTAAAGAAATCAACAACTGCGCTACCTACGGAGGCCACGGCTCGCACTGGTGCTGTGACTACATAGACAGCAGTATAACCTACTGCTTCGGCATAATCTCCCAAAGTTTCATTGTCTCTGGACCAAACAATATCTAATCCTTCTGCCACCGTCTTTTCGTATTCTTTGTTATCAGTAATCATTGTGCCGATTCCACCAATAACTGCACCGGGGTCAAGAATACCTCCTCCAGAAGTATCATTAGCCCAAAATGCTATCACAATGTTGTTTTCAAAAGGAATGATTTTATCAGGCTTGGCTGGTGGTTCAATACCGACCCAAACTGCGTGTTTAGAACCACAAAGTTTGTAGGGGTCTCGCTCTTTGGTTTTATCCTTTAATAATTCAATAGGGTTATCAAAACCGGGAAGTGTGGTTTCAGCCATAAACTTTTGAGCCTTGGCATTAAGCAAAGGCATTTGAAATGGATTATTCATCATTTTTTACGACCTCCAAAAATAAGTAGCATAATGGCTGCCAAAGTAGCAGACCCTACAATAGCAATTTGAGCAAAAGAATAATCACTCATAATTTGATTTGCTTTTTCTTTAGTGGATTCTGGAATACTGATTTGGTCAAAGATTTGATTACTAATCTCGTTGCCTCCTCCTTCTTCTTCGGGAACTGGCTCATTTAGAACTATGGCATAACTGTGATTCCAACCTGTTGCTGGGAATAAACAACCACGGTTGTTTTCATCAATTGCACCAAAACCATTAGCAGTATAATCTGTTGCCATGAGTGCAAGGTCGGCCACTCCTACTACTGTGGCTGCTATTCCAAATGCTAAAGCAGCCCCTCCTGTTAGGGCAGTAGCAATAATGATTAAAACTAATTCTCCAACCAAAATACCTACTTCTTTGAACCAAAACTCTAACGCTTTGTCAGAATCAGTTCTTTCAGCCAGCCCTGAATAGCCATAGTGCATGGTTAAAGTGTATTCAGAATAAGGATAATCAGTAGGTAGTGGGATAACGCCTTCTGCGATGCCATCTTTATCAGTGACTACTGTGGTAGAATAAACTTGTTTCAAAGCACGGTTGATGTCTAACATAGTTTCTAACTTATTTTCAATGACTGAACTATCTCCTGCCATAACTTGTTCTAATTCACTATCATTCAAAGTTTTGATAATTTGGTCCGATAATTGACCGAGGTAGGTTGGGTCGTAATAACTTAAAACAACATTTACTCTATCTGCTGTTGGGTCATTATCACAAAGGGTCTTGGCTGTCCAATGGAGTTCATCTCCATGTTTGGCATCTTTCCAAACGATGGATGTTCCACCTTCGGAACCTGAAACTTTTTTAGATGCTTGGTTCTCTCCTGCCCGCTTGAGGAAAACTTTTGATTCAAAATTAGTTTTGTCTCCAGTTGAACCTGAACCATAAGTTCCGAAAACTTTGTCTCCTACTGAAGTCCAGCCTTTGAGTTCAGCCATGCTTACTCCTCGGTTGCTTCTTCTTCTTCTTCTTCTTCGGGTTCTTTCTTAGGAATCAAACGAGTGATAATAACTGCACCGAGTATTCCAACTAAGGTTAAACTGCCTGCACCAAATAGTAAAAGTTTCTGGTCAGCACGGTCTTGACATCGTTGTTTATCTTCTTCATTTTCAATATCTTCACAATCTTCTCCAGTTAAGGTTTCAATCAAGTCTCCGACACCATCACCAAACGCTTCTGACATTGGACTTAGAATAGCGAAAGCAGTTAATCCAAAAGCCCCGTAGAAAACACCCTTTCCTGCGATTCGGTCTACGGAATCTTTGAGGGCTAATTGTTGAGGAGACATTTCTTTAACAGTTTTCTCTCCAACTTCACCGACTACATCTTCGCCAACTTCTCCTCCTAATTCTTTAGTAAGTTTTTGGCTGGCTAATTCTGTGGCTTCTTTAGCAACTGCGTTATCTAAAGCATTTCCTGAAACTTTAAGTGCAGGTCTTGTGCCTACCTCTCCACCTTCTTTCCAAGCCCAGAACTCTGGATTATTCTTTTTCATAGCCTGTTCATAGGCTTCTTCCATAACTTCTTGTGTGGCTTGGTCGGCTGCTTCTTGGGAAACTTCTTTACCAACTTTTTCAGCAACTTGCTTTTGAACCTTTTCGGCAACTTGTTTGCCAATCTTTTCTTGAATGGCTTTAACAATCTTTTTAATTGTTTGGCCGAGAACTGCAACTTCAAAAACTTGCGATTCAGCATCATAAATAGCGGGGTCAATTTGGAATAGACCCGGTGATAAAGGTTCTACGACTGTCCAGCCCATAACCTTTGGTTAGTGCCACGACTACTTAAAGATTGCTCTTATTAGATAATTTGATTACAAAACCATTCGTTGGCTCCAATGGCTTCATAAATCCAATGAGTGGAGAAACCTGCAATAAATGTTCCTACATACGGCCAAGCGGGGTGATTTTTCCATGAAAAATTGGGTAGCATCAATAAACTACCGACAACTAAGAGGCTTGCCCCCACTACAACGGCTTCTTTAGTAACTGTGATTGGGTCTCTCATAAGATTACTTATGCAACCCTGATACTTAAAGATTATTCAAAGAAAACCCAACGAGACAAGTCGCCAATAGTATTGCCACTATCAATTTGGTCTAAGAAAACCTGCAACTCTTCAAAGTTGTCAAACATGAAATTGTAATCCATAATTCCAAACAACCAATTGCTGGCATTGGCCCTGCGCCCGCCTTCTACAACTACCAATGTAGGCTTACGCTGATTAAGAGAGTTAATCAACTCATGGATTGTGCCGAAGGGTCGGGCATCCATGTCAAGATAAACAATAACGAAATCAGAAACATCTACCATTCTCAAATCCATGTGAACAATTTCTTTCATGCGTTGAGTAAGTTCAAAGTATCGTCCAGTGTTTTTGAGTTCAAACATCTGAATCTTTTCACCTTCTATTTCTTTGTAGCGCACATCTTTGATGGGCTTATCACAAGGGTCAAGCACTTTTACATTTCTTTCTTGTAGCCAAGCGGTCATATCTTTCCGCCATCCAACTCCATCATCTTCAGCATGGTCAATTGGACCTGCAAGATAGCAACGGAGGTTGCCTAATCTGTTCATAGCAGAGATACTATGCAACACCGTTATTAACTTTACTCTTTCTTGAAGCCTGATACGACTAATCCAAGTCCAACTAATCCAAGAACTGTTAATCCAATTGGTGAGAATGCAATTTTAGTAATCATTTCTACGACTGTGGGCTTAGTGGGTTCAACTACTAAACCATCAATGTTTTGTGTTTCAGGTTGTGGTTGAGGTTGGGTTTCTTCTTCATTTGCCCATGTATGAGGAATCATATAATCTTGATAATTCTGTGCTTCGCTAATAACTGCCATAATTTCACTTCCTTAATAGTAATACTCCGCCGAGAATTGCACCGCCGAGTAGAATTGGAACTAAAAGATTTGGAGATTCTTTAGTATCGTCATCGCCACTGGTTGTGTCATTGTCCGATGTATCGTCATCGTCATCGTCATCATCTCCACCATTTCCTCCGTTTCCTCCGTTTCCGCCATTTCCATTTGTTCCATAACAAGCAGAAGCATCATCAACTACTGCATCTGGGTCGTAGTTAGCATCGGTTTCATCCATGCAACCAGACTTTTGGCAGAGTCCGTCTGTTCCCAAAGCGTATCCTGATTCACAATCGCCACACTGACCATCGGATTCTTTCTTTCGGTTCGGGTCTGAACATTGAGTGCAAAGTCCTGCATCGCCAAGATAGTATCCTGATTTACAATCGGCACATTCTCCATTAGAGTCTTTTTGTCGGTTAGCATCGGTGCAAGGAATGTATGATGTCGGGGCAAACACATTTACTTTTTTAACCGCACTATTGCGTTGAGCCGTATTTGGTTTGTTCCAATCCACTTGTAATTTGTAAGTATTGTTTCCAAGTTTAGTTGGTGAAACAACAATGGATGCGTTTTGGGCTTGCTTTTTATCTATGGGCATGATATTAGTTCCATTTTCTAATACCTTAACTTCGGAAAAGTTTCCATTAGAAAGATTCCATGTGAGTGTGGAACTTTCTCCCTTAGTTATTTCAGAGGGTGAAACTGTAAATGATGTAATTTCTGCTGTGGTAAATCTACAATTTCCGTCATCAACGGTGGCTGATGAGTTATAATTGTCTGATTGAGGGTCTGTGCAACCAGAAACAGGTTGCGCTTCAATACTCAAAAGTTTAATTTGAACTCGTTCAATTCCTTTGTCAGCAGGGTCATCACTACCGCTTGCATCTACTCTTGACCATACTCCACATTTAGTAACAAACTTACAATTTGCTACTTTTGAAGAAACTTTATTCATATCTACTGAAAGATAATCTCCATTACTACCATCCAGAGTTACTGTAAAATCTACATAGTTTCCATTGTTGTTGTAATTACTGATACAAGAAACAGAGGAAGATTGTGCTGCCGTTGGAATACTTTGTCCTGAAGTATTACCACTTTTTTTGATATTGACTACATAATTGTAAGGGTCTGGGCTATCTCCTACGAATCTAAGTCTAAACTTTGCGATAGAATCAGGTGAGGCAACAAACTTAAATGCGTCCTCGTCATACAAAATTACTTCATCTTCGTTTCCAATTTGTCCTGAAGAATACCAACGGAATAGTTTATCTACATCGGGTGCGGTATATGATGTTCCATAAGCCAAAGAAACTCCTTTGTCATTATCTACTCCAACCAAACCTTGTCGTCCATCGTATGCCCACTCTTCTGGGTATCCTCCTCGTCCATCAACAACTGGGATTTGGGATTGATTCTTTGCCATGTCTAACAAAGTAAAATTAGAAGGTGCATTTACGAAGCCTGTCAGTGGGGCATTGAACTTTTTACTTTCAGCATGGAACTTGCCAAAAGAGTTGCTGACAATAAATCCTGCCATAATTAGGATAAACCATCTTTGATACTTAAAGATTTGGGATACCATTTTTCATAGTAATGATACACAGGCATAAGATATGCTGTCGTAATTAAACTAAATGGACCTAAGTTTTCCCAGTAGGAGATTTCATACAAGAAACACCAAAGTAAAATTAAGGGTTGTAAGGCTAACAATCCAAACCAAGGTCGGATTACACTTTTCAAAGACATGATAACCACACCTTACCACAGGCTTGTGGGTGAAGCAACCGATAAAGTCGGTCTTCTTTGGCAACGATGCCCAAGCGAACTAACTTTCGCATTTTGCTGGAAACTTTGTTCGGTGTTTGATTAAAGGCATACTCATCAAGATAACGAGCAATAGCGGGGGCTGTTAATCCCGCAGGGTGGTGTGATAACACACGACAGTAATTGAACCAAAGCCAGTTATCACGGGCTTGGGCTTCAGTAGAGCAATCAAAAGAACAATAAACTTTATCATGTCGTTGTCCAAAAGTTATGCTGTGCAAATCACCACACCAAGAACATTTGACTTCTAATGAAGTATCTTTTTTGCTGGGTAATGAAGTGTTTCCTAATTCGCCATACCATGTGCGACAATAAGTAGAACAATACTTGTCATCATGCAAGGGTCTTTTAATTGTTGAACCACAGGCACAAACTTTAATCACTACTCAACACCTCTGGGTTCATCATAAACAATGTGTTTTTCTGTCTCTTCGTTCCAAAACTCGGAGTATAATCCTTTAACTTTTTGATTGGAAAATAAAGTGAGTGATTTACAAGAACAAAGGGCAATACCTCTTTTGGGACGATAAACCCATTCGGCACAATGATAACATCTTAGTGCCACAGTCATACTCTACATATCATGTAGGAGTGATATAAAACTATGCTTGATTTTCTTTTAACCATTTCAAGCGTCGGTTGAGAATTGGAAGTTTAGTAATACCAATGCGGCGGAGATGTTCAAAGGCGCAAGCCTGTGAACTAAGCCAGCATGGGTTGGGTTGATTCCAATTAAGATTTTGCATCAAAAGGTCAAACTCGGTGTATTGGATTAAGGTTAAACTCATGGCACTTTCCTCCTCGTCTGGGACTCGGAATAAGGGTAATCTATGTTGCTACTACTTAAAGGTTGGCTCTTAGTATGCCGTTTTAGGACTCAAAAGAGATAACTCGGCTACTTCGGGACTGTAAATTATACACTGAAAGCAAAGATTTCTTGGGCTGATAACCCAACATTTGCATGAAATCTGTTTCTCCTTGGAAAGTAGATGATACCACTAACGGTGTGCCACGATACCACTCAATTTGGTGTGCATGAGTATGGCCTGTGACGAATAAATCAGGGGCATCACGAATAATCATTTGGTCTTCTACTTCTGGACTTAGGGCGTTGCGTTCACCCCACATTGGAGCCAAATGTCGTTTCTTCATCATTTCTTTCATGGCTTCGGCTGGGGCTTCATAAGTCACATGAGACATTCTTGGAACCATGTCGTCAATGCCTTTGCCATGATAACTTAGTATTTCAAATGGGTCGGATTCTTGACCGTGATTTAGATAGATGCGGGCAGGATTGCCTGTGTGAACTGCGGAATTAAACCTTTGTTGAATCAAGGGTTCAAGCATGGGCTGGGGTTCAGCAGGTCGGACAGCATCGTGATTGCCCGGTAGAATAACTGGTGTGATGTGGTCTGGTAATTCATCAAGTTTGCGAGCGCAATACTCGTATTGGTCATAAACATCATTCATAGACAAGTTTCTATCGTGTCCGGGATAAACGCCTACTCCATCTACTACATCTCCTGATAAAACAAAGTATTTGATATTTTGGGCTGTTTCATCAGTTGAGTTCATCCAAGTCATCATTTTGTCCCAATCTTTTTCCAGAAACTTTTTAGAACCAATGTGAATGTCAGAAGCAAAAGCAACTGAAACAGGGTCAAAATCTAAACCTCCTCGGTTTTGATGCGTAGGTAATACTTCGGGATATTGAACCCGATTAGCAAAGAACATATCTCCTTTTTCTGCAAAATTACCAACTACTCCGATAACATCATCATTAACTAATGTGCCTGCTGCGGGGTCGTCTTTGCGAATAAAAATTGTCATTGTGCCTGTGCGGTCTTCTAATTCTACGATTCGTCCTCCGCTTCGGCTACGGCGAATGTCGGTTACTATGCCAATGACGGCTACTTGATGACGAATAAACTTTCTTCGGTTGCGGTCTACTTCACGAATGTCTCCAAACTTATGAAATCCGTGTTCATTTTTGAGAATCTTTTCAATAACTTCTAAACGATTCTGAAATAAATTGATAATGTCTTCCATCTTTCCTGTTTGGTCGGTTTCGCCAACGGAAACACCTGTGGTGAGTTCATAAGCATAATCTGTGGCTTTGGCAGACCAAGCATCAGCAATCTGACGAGGCTCTATTTTGAGTTCATTATGGATTCGGGTTGGATTCCAACCTCTGATTTCTCGCATACTAATCAATCCTCGTCTTCATCCTCAAAATCAAAATCAAAATCAATGTTGATAACACAATCGCTATCTTCACGACACCCTTCGCAATCACAAACAAGGTCATTAAGATGAAGCCAAAGTGGTAAAATATCCTCATGTGTCATGTGAACCTTAGCAGTTAAGATTTCTACAAAATGTGCATATCTGCGGGCATACTGCTGCATTTGTGCAATCCAAAATGAATCCATACTACTACTAAGCAGTATCGCCTATATGAAGTAAAGGTTGAGAGGAGGACTTGGACATACCTCCATGCAGCCGTCGCA